>Ga0209172_10000702_pt1 | contig 86876 bp, 75 predicted proteins | sample LarsenN4metaG_FD_184113 | JGI IMG/M metagenome (GOLD analysis project Ga0209172, IMG submission 184113) | Hot spring sediment bacterial and archeal communities from British Columbia, Canada, to study Microbial Dark Matter (Phase II) - Larsen... ... | reverse complement strand
CGTCGGTCACCGGCCGGGCGGCGAACCGCCTCGCTTTTTCGATTATCTCGGCGGCGGAAAGCCGCGGCTTCGCACCGGATTCGCCCTTCATCGTGCGCTCGAAGATCGCGATGTTCTCACGATCGATCGAGCGATGATTCGCCTCGTCCTGCCGCCCCAGGGATCGGTAAAGATCGTCGGGAAGCCCGCGTAAAGTCAGGTCCGCCAAGATGCCCTCGTTGACCGACATTGAAATGCAAGCATTATGATTGCAGCCCGACTGCAAGGCAAGCGGCGGTCATAATGCTGCAAGGGTCTGGTCAAGGAGTGAAAGAAACGACAAGGGCGGCCGCAGCCGCCCTTGTCGTTATATCGAGAAACCACTCAGAACGACCAGCCCAGACCGACGCCCGCAGCGGTCTTGCTCGCGCCGCCGTTGACGCCAGTCGCGAGGCTGGCCTTGACGATGCCATTGGGCGAGAAGCGGTAGCTTGCGCCCGCGGCCAAGGCGGTCTGGTTCATGAAATTGCCGATGCCGACGCCGATGGCGAAATCCTTGTCACGATCGACCGTAGGGATGTTCGCCATGGCGGCGGTGGAGGCCACGCCGGCGGCAATGCTCTTCAACTGGCGATAGTTGACCGCGTCGAAGTCGTTGGTACCATCGGCCACGCCGGTGACCTTGACCGGTGCGCCTGTCGCCGAGTTGGAGAAGCGCGCGCCGTTGTCGTCGAGAGTGAGGCTGGTGGAATTGATGCCGCCGGACATGGTGGCCTTGGTTTCGCCAACGACGAAGCCGTGGGTGTTGCCGTAGCCGTTGGTGAGCACCATGGCAGAAGTCGATTCCGGCGAGGTGCCATTGACGAGCTCGATCTTGCCGTTGGCATCAGCCTTGGCGTAGGCGCCGCTCGATCCCTTCATGACAATGGCCGTGCCACCCGACGTGGTGGTGCCGCCGGTCAGGATGCTGCCGCCGCCGACCACCGTGGTGCTGGCCGAGTTGCTCGACACATAATCGAGGGTGCCGTTGATGTACACGTTGCCGTCGACGAACAGATTGCCGTTGATCTTGTTGGTGTAGGCCGCGCCATTGAGCAGGTTGCCGATGGTGGTGCCGTTGGCCACGTTCTGCGTGCTGGCATAGGTGGCATAGCCGCCGCCGTTATTGACGCTCATCACGCCTGTGGTGCCATTGGTCGCAAGCTGGCCGCCATTGGAGGCGCGGACCGCTGCCGACGTGGCGTTGGTCGTCACCATGCCACCCAGGTTGCTGCCGTCGCTTGCGGCGCCTACGGTTTTCAGCGTCGCGCCGCTATTGGCCAAGGCGAGGGAAGTAGCCCCGGCGGTGCTGGTGACGGTGGTGCCTGCCTGTGTGCTGCCGATCGCCACAGTCGTGGTATAGGCGCCGGTACCGATATTAATTGTGTTGCTGTTGAGTATCGTCGTGTTGCCATTGGTACCGATAGTGGTTGCCAGGGTGCCGGTGGTGTTGATGCTCGTCGTGCCGGTCACGCTGGTGGTGCCGAGCACGGTGTTGGTGGAACCGGCGCTGCCGATGTTGGTATTGCCGCCGGCCGTGCCGATGTTGGTCGTGCCACTATCGATAGTCGTCGTGTTGTTGCTGTTGCCAATCGTCACCAGACCCGTGCTCGTTCCGGTGTTGATGTTGGTGGCGTTGTTCGCGCTCGCGTTGATGTTGGTCGTGCCGGTGACGGCCAAAGTATTGTTGATCGTCGTGGCGCCATTCAAGGTGGTGGCTCCGGTCACGCCAAGCGTGCCACCTACTGTGGCGTTGCTAGTGACCGCCAGACCATTTGTTGTCGTGGTGCCGCTATTGTTGATCGTCGTGCTGTTGATCGTGGCGATACCGCCGGTCGACGCTGAGAGCGTGGTGGTGTTCACGGAGGTAAAGGTGCCACTCGAGGCGTTGACCGTGTTGCTCGTAATCGTCCCGCTGGCGGTAATGGTGGTCGCCCCGGAAATCGCCCCGGCATTGGTGATGCCGCCCATATTGTTGTTCAGCCCGCCAGAGATGGAGGCGCCATTGGTGATCGTAGTACCACTGCTGTCGACGGTTAGCGTGCTGACTGGTGTTGTGCCTGTCGCTGTGTAGGTTTTGATGTATGTACTCTGCTCACCCGACGAGAAAGTAATGATCTGGTTGTTCGTCCGGTTGTAGACAATAAATTCTCCATCATCACCGTCATCGGTATTCACGTTTACCCAGACATCATTGGCGTCGCTACCAATCAGACCGGCCGCGGCAAATGGAGAGAACAAGCCCAGCAGCGCGGTGGCGACGAGCGTACGCCGATGGACGGGAAATCGGTTCTTAGTGACCATGGACTTTTCTTCCTTCTTGAATGGTAACGAGAGTTAAAGCACGACTTCTTTCTTGATCGATACGCAGCCGCTGCCGGCTGGCATGAGGAACACCTTGGTGGCGGGGCCGCCGTCGAGGATGGTGATGTCCTTCTTCAACTGCCCCACTTTTCTCAGCGCGGCGAACTGCTTGCCGGCCACCGCATCGCATTTCTGCGGCCAGTACGCCACGGCGTCGTAGGCGGCGCCGCAGCCGTTGGCCTGGTTGGGGGCGAAGTGGACCGAGACGTAGGCGGCGCCGTTTTCGGTGGGCACTTCCATCGCGAGCGGCAGCAGGCGCTGGTCGGGCTGACCGGGCGGGCTCATCAGCAGCGCGCCGGCTTGGGCGCTGAAACCGAGAAATTGCGTCACCTGGTTGATCCGCGCTGCACAGGAAAGCGCACCTTGCTGCACCGCGGCCTGGGTGATGGCATTGACGGCGGCGGGCGGCGGGGGCGCGGCCGCCTGCGGGGCGGCCGCAGGTGCCGGTTGTTGCGCCTGCGCAAGGGAAACGGCCAGCAGCGTCATGGCGAGCAGCGCGCCCCTCTTGCTTGGCTTTCTTTCTGCTTTCCGCATCGTCCTCGTTGTCCCCCGTTTTATTGGGCAGACTTTAAGGGGCGCGCACTGCTCTAATCTCAGGAAACCTGAGCCAAAAACAAAGGAAATCTAAGGACGGCTTGTCTTGCCGGTGACCGCTTACTTGATATCGAACTCGGCTGTGGTCTGATACCCCACGCCACGAGCAGCACGCACGGGTAGTTCGAGGCCGCTGGCCTCTTCGACGAGCTTGCGCAGCTCGTGCATCTGGGTATCGAGGCGGCGCAGGTCGTATTGCAGATAGTTTTGCCCCAGCGCTTCGACGATCTGTCGGCGGCTGACGGGCCGGCCCTTGCCCGCGACGATGGTCTTGAGCACGATGTAGCCTTGGGCGGTGAGCCGAATCGGCGGCTTGCCCGGCGGCAGCAGCTGGCATTGCAAAGTGTCGAGCATCCAGCGGGGACTGACGCCGCCGGTTTCGAGCCGGCGCACGAGGGCATCGAGCGTGGCGGTGAGTTCTTCCAGATCGACGGGCTTGTGGAAGAAATGGTCGGCTCCCGTGAGCAGGCCCTCGATCTTGCTGCGCCCGGTGTTGCGGGCGGTGAGCACGACGATGCCGAGCTTCTCGCCTTTTTGCCGCAGCTCGCCGATCAGGGCCATGCCGTCGCCGTCCGGCAGGCCGAGGTCGAGCAGGGCAAGCATGTGGCGCGCCGGATCGAAAACGGCGCGAAAGTTGGCGACGCTCGCGGCCTCGTGCACGACGTAGCCCTGCGCGCGCAGGTAGGTCGCCAGTTCGGCGCGCAGGATGGGTTCGTCTTCAAGGATAATGAGGTCTCTCATGGGCATCGATTCTGGCATTTACCGGGAAGCGGAGACTAAGGAAAACTGAGCTGAGCATGGTCGCCGGGGAGGCGACCGGGAACGATATGAATCGCGAACCCGCTTCGACGCTTGAGCAGCCGGCAGGAGAGATCGGCGGCTTCCTCGCGTGCGTATGGCTGCTGGTCGTTTTGTTTCTGGTCTGGGTGCCGCCGGCCAGGGCCGCGGTGCTGGGCCCCGACGCAGGGCTGTCGCGGCCGGCGAGTCTGATCGGCGAGGGCGCGTTCTACTGCGGCGCTCCAGACGAACGCTTCGAAGATGTTGCTCGACCGGAGCGGGCGGACAAGTTCCAGCCTTTGCGCGGCGTGCTGGCGAAGGGGTTTGTCCAAGAAACCTGCTGGCTGCGTTTTACCTTGCAACGTACCGCCGATGCGCCTCGCGAATGGTGGCTCGAGGTCGGCATGCCTTATCTGGACGATGTGACCCTGTTCGTCGGCCGGCCCGAGATGGGCTTTACGGCTTTTACGCTAGGCGATCGCCATCCCTTCTCCGCTCGGCCGGTGCCGCATCGTCTCTTCGTTTTCCCCCTGCGCCTGGAGGACGACAGGCCGGTCACGGCCTATCTGCGCATCCGCACGACGAGCACCATGCTGGTAGAAACGGTCAATGTCTGGCAACCGACCGGTTTAATCGCCCATGCGCATCGGGAAGCCGCCTGGTATTGGGGCGTGTTCGGTCTCATCGCCCTGGGCGCCTTGTCGAACCTGGTTTTCTGGCTGTGGCTGCGCGAACCGATCCATCGCGTCTACACGGTTTATCTCATCGCCCTGCTTTTCCTGAATTTCGTGAATAGCGGCTTCGGCGCCATGTGGTTGTTTCCCGACCGGCCGACGATGGCGGATCGATCGATCGGCTTCGCGGTGGCACTGAGCTTGCTTGCGGGGCTGTGGTTCTTCGACCGGGTGTTCGCCCTGCGCAAGAACTTTCCCCGTCTCGGGAGAGGCATTCCGTGGATTCTGGCGCTCTACGCCCTCGGCGCGCTGGCGGCGCTCGCCGGTCTATGGGGGCGCGTGGCGGCGCCGATACAGATGGTAGCGCTGCTGGTGACGGTCGGCATCGGCATCGCCGGGCCGTGGCTGCTCTGGCGCGGCCAGCGCCATTTGCGCCTGTATGTGGCGGCCTTCGGTTTGCAGCTGGCGATGGTCGTGGCCGCGCTCACGCGCAATCTCGGGCTTTGGCCGTTCGAGATCAGCATCGATCATTTCATACTCGGCACGAGCGGCCTGCATGTGGTGTTGCTGAATTTCGCCCTCGCCGAGCGTGTGCGGAACATCCAGCGCGAGCGGCAAAGGCTGGAAACCGAGGCGGCCCGTCTCGACGCGGAATTGCTGGCGCTCGATCAGCAGCGCGAGTTCATGGCCATGGTGGCGCACGAGTTTCGCACGCCGCTGGCGATCGTCGATACCAGCGCGCAATTGATCGCCAGCCAGCTCAAGGAGGGGAAATACGATCAGGCGGCGCGCTGCGCGAACATCCGCGACGCCGTGCGGCGCGTGACCTCGCTGATGGACGAGTATCTCTCGCGCGAACGCATCGAGGGCGCGACCGACGGCTTCAATCCCGCCGAGGTCTCTCTCGATGCCTTGATCGGGTCGGTTTTGGCGGGGTTTCCGGAAGCCCGCGTTCGGGTGGTGCGCCGACAGGCGCCGCCAAGTCTCCATGCCGATTTTCGCCTTGCGCAAATCGCGCTGGCCAATCTCTTGAGCAATGCCCTGCGTTACGCACCGCCGGACGGGGAGGTGCGCCTGGAAGTCGAGGGCGCGGCAGAGGGGGGAACAAGGTTCGTCGTTGCCGACGACGGTCTCGGCATTCCCGTCGAGGAGCAAGGTCGGATTTTCGACAAGTATTTTCGCGGCCGGGGCGCCCAGACTCAGGCCGGCGCCGGCCTGGGGCTTTATCTCGTCAAGCGCATCGCCGCCTTGCACGGCGGAAGCGTCGAACTCGAATCCGCGCCCGGTAAGGGCACGCGCTTCACCCTCACGCTGCCCGGGCGGTCCAAACGGCAGATCGCGCCTACTCCCCCGCCACGATCACGGTGACGAGGTGCTCTGGCTTCACGTGGCGCCGGAAGGCGGCCTTCACGTCCTCGCGCGTCACCGCCGCGACCTTCTTCGGGAACTGGTCGAGGTAGTCGAGCGGCAGAGCGTAGAAGCCGATCAGCGACAGATAGCCCAACAGCTTCGCGTTGCTGTCGATCCTCAAGGCCTGGCCCTGGACCAGGTTCTTCTTCGCCGCGGCGAGTTCCGCCGCGGTCGGGCGTCGGCCGCAGGCCGGGCGCGTCGGCCACCTGAATGAGCCGGCTGCGCCACTCGCCACCAGTGATGCGGATCTTGCTCATCGGGCCAGAGCGGAAATCACATCGGTCGGCGCGAAATCCTCGCCCTTGAATGGCAAGGGTTCAATGGCGAAGCCATCACTTCGTCACTTCGGCAAGCCGTTTTCGGCGTAGGCGAGAATATCCACGACGAATCGCCCGTCGGTCACCGGCCGGGCGGCGAACCGCCTCGCTTTTTCGATTATCTCGGCGGCGGAAAGCCGCGGCTTCGCACCGGATTCGCCCTTCATCGTGCGCTCGAAAACCGCGATGGTCTCACGGTCGATCCGCCTCGTCCTGCCGCCCCAGGGATCGGTAAAGATCGTCGGGAAGCCCGCGTATCGTCAGGTCCGCCATGATCGTCTCGCCAGATGCCATCGAAACGATGCATTATGATGCTACTCATCAATGGCTGACAATGCCTGGAGATTCGTTGCCCCCATCGATGTCGGGAAGCAAAGGGCTCCACTCCAGCAACAAGCCGATTCGCTCCCTGTTACTTTGCAGGTCTTTTCCTCAACGCGCAGAATCGCTTGATCGTTTCCACGACAAAGTCTCTTTCTGCCGCCGAAAGAGGTTCCATCAGGGCCGCCAACAGCTCCGCATCGCTACGTTTTCCCCGTGGCGCTTCTTCGAGCAGCCCCGCGAGTGAAATACCAAACACGTCGGCCATCCGATGCAGAGTCGGCAGCGAGGGCAATGTGACGCCTCTTTCGAATCGCGAAATGGTCACGGGATCGACCTCCAGAGCCAATGCCAGCTGCTCCTGGGTCAGGCCGAGAGTGTTTCTCCAGCGGGCGATGGTTTTGCCAATGGCAAGGGCAAGCTCGTGGCGCACGGTAAACCTAAACTGATTGGCAAATTGCCAATCAGAAATGATTGAGCTTCTTGGACTTTTGTGTTAGGGTGCGATATGCCTAGCGTTTATTTAGGCGTATTAGGTTTATACGAATCGGCTATCACAGACTCGGGAGGCTTTCGATGAGAATTCAAACCACGGCCGCTGCATGGGGCATGGCGGCGATACTGGCCGGCTGCGCGACGCCTTACAGCGAAGCGCCGCTTGCAACCAACTTCCCTACCATGAAACAGGAAAAAGTCCAGGCGGCGGCCCACTGGGACATCATCGCCAAAGATGTCGCCACCCGGATCACGGCCCGGCTGCCCGAGAAAAGACCTCTCCATGTCGTTCAAAAGCCCGGGGAATCAGCCTTCGATCGTGCCTTCTCCAACATGCTCATCTCGTCGCTCGTGGCCAATGGCCAGACCGTCTTGAGGCAGCCGGCGGATGCCTTGAGCATCGAGGTCGATACCCAGGTGGTGGGCTTCTCCGCAAACCGTCCGCAATACAAGTACGTCGGCGCGGCGAGCGCGTTGGCGACCGGACTCTGGGCCTTGGATGGAGTTGAGGCGACCGCCGCAGGCGCGGCCACCGCCTTGGTGTTCGCGGGTGATGCCTATGCGTGGTTCCGCTCCGAATTCGCCACTGGAGAGACGCCGCAGACGGAGATCATCATCACGACCAGCGTCAATGACGGCAACCGGTATCTGTCACGCCACACGAGCGTCTATTACGTGGCCGACTCCGACCGGGCACTTTATCGGACGAATCTGCCCGCGAGCAAAATCCAGATGAAGGGGGGCGAATGATGGCGAAAAGTCTTTTCGGACTGGCCGGTCTTTGCGCCATCGCGTTGGGGCTGCCCGCCTGCTCTAATACGCCTGCCCCCAAGCCCGATCCCACTTGGGAGCAAGCCGCTGCCAACCCGTTGATCCCCGCGAACTACAAGGCAGCCGACGCCTTGCTCGCCCAGGTCTCCTCTGTGCTGAACAATAGTCAGCCCCTGATCATCGCCACGGTCGTCAACATCGACAACCTCGACCAGTCTTCCACGCTGGGGAGATTGACCTCGGAACATGTCTCGGCGCGTTTCACCAAGGCCGGCTACCGGATGATCGAGCTCAAATATCGCAACAGTGTCTATGTCAAGCGCAGCCAGGGCGAATTGATGCTCACGCGCGAGATCAAAGACCTGGCCCAGTCGCACGATGCCCAGGCCGTCATCGTCGGCACTTACGGACAGAGCGACGAATTCGTCTTCGTCAATCTCAAGGTGATCCAGCCGGCGACGAACATCGTCCTTGCCGTGCAGGACTATGCCCTTCCGCTCGATAGCTCGACGAAGGCATTGTTGAGAGGCCGCTGAGGAAGCATCGGGGGTTCATACCCCCGATGATCTCGTCACTCTCCCGCCACGATCACGGTGACGAGGTGCTCGGGCTTCACGTGGCGCCGGAAGGCGGCCTTCACGTCCTCGCGCGTCACCGCCGCGACCTTCTTCGGGAACTGGTCGAGGTAGTCGAGCGGCAGAGCGTAGAAGCCGATCAGCGACAGATAGCCCAACAGCTTCGCGTTGCTGTCGATCCTGAGCGCCTGGCCCTGGACCAGGTTCTTCTTCGCCGCGGCGAGTTCCGCCGCGGTCGGGCCGTCGGCGAGGAATTTCGTCAGCACCTCATCGACGACCTTGAGCGCATCCTGTGTCTGTTCGCGCTTGGTCTGCAGGCCGATCTCGAAGGGCCCTTCGCGCAGGCGCGGCGCGAAGGTGGAATAGACGCTGTAGGCGTAGCCACGCTTCTCGCGCACTTCCTTCATCAGCCGCGAGACGAAACCGCCGCCGCCGAGCGTGTAATTGCCCACGAGCAGCGCAAAGTAGTCGGCATCGGCGCTGCGGCGGATCGCGGGCAGGCCGATGTGGATGTGCGCCTGCTCGGCCGGATGGGCGATCTTGAACGTGGCGCGCGGCGGCAGGGTGACGGGCGGCAGCGGCGCGGGCGCATCGCCCGCCGGCAGCGCCTCGGTGAGACGGATGGCGATCGCTTCGGCCTCGGCGCGTGTCACGTCGCCGATGATCGAGACGACCGCACCCTTGGCCACGTAATGCGTTCGATGAAAGGCGAGGAGATCGTCGCGCCTGATGCCGGCCACGCTCTCGGGCGTGGCGACGTTGCCGTAGGGATGCTCCGGATACAGCGCCTGCGCGAAGCGCTTGGCGGCGATCGCGTCGGGCCGGGTGTCGGCTTCCTTGAGCGCTTCGATGGTGCGCGTCTGCTCGCGGCGGAAGGACTCTTCCGGAAAAGTCGGCGCTGACAGCACGGCACGCAGGAGGGCCAGGGCGCCTTCCTTCTCCTCGCGGGAACTGAGCGTGCGCAGCGTGACGCTGGCCTTGTCGTGATCGGCGCTCGACGACAGATGCGCGCCCAGCTCATTGATGCGGGTCGAGATGTGCTCTTCGTCGAGCTCCGGCGTGCCCGCTTCGAGCAGCCCCGCCGTGAGGCTGGCCACGCCGGCCTTGCCGGCAGGACTGCGCGCGCCTCCGGCGGGAAAGTCGAGCTGCACGTCGAGGATCGGCAGATCATGGCTTTCGACGAAATAGACCTTCGCGCCCGTCGGCGCGATCCAGTGCTGGATCTGCGGGCCGGCCCACACCGGCGCGGCGATGAAAAAGAAGAGAGCGAACAGCAATCGCATGACGGAGTCCTCAATGACGGGTAGCGAAGCCGCGGCGCTTCGGTGTCACGGCATCGAGCGGTTGCGGATCGAGCACGGCGACGGTGAGCGTGTCGTCGGAAAAATATTTCTTCGCCACCGCCTGCACTTCCTCGGCCGTGACGCTTCTGATCTTGTCGACGAACTTGTCGATGTCGCGGAAGCTGTGGCCCGCGGCCTCGATCTGGCCGATCTCCATCGCCTGCGCCATCATCGAGTCGCGCTTGTAGACCTGCGCGGCGACCACCTGGGTCTTGACGCGCTTGAGTTCCTCGTCGCTGACGCCCTCGTCCTGAATGCGCTTGAGTTCAGTGCGCAGCGCGGCTTCGAGCTCGGCGACCGTATGGCCCGCCGCCGGCTGGCCGTCGAGGATGAACTGCGCTTCGCCGCGCACCGTCGCGTCGTAGCCCGCGCCGGCCGACTGGGCGATCTTCTCGCCGCGCACCAGCCGCTTCGGGAAACGCGCCGCGTCGTTGCCGTCGAGCAGTGCGGCGAGCACTTCGAGCGCGAACGGCTCGCGGTCCCGGTCGATATCGACGAGCTTGGGCGCCTTCCAGGCCATCATCAGATAGGGCAGCTGCGCCGGCGCTTTCACCGTCACCCGGCGCGGTCCTGCCTGCGCCGGCTCGAGCTGCGGTTTCCTGACCGGCAAGGCCCGCGCCGGATGCTGGCCATAGGTCCGCTCGGCAAGCTCGAACACGGCCTTGTGGTCGACATCGCCGACCACGACGACATAGGCGTTGTTCGGCGCATACCAGGCGCGATACCAGTCGCGTGCATCCTGCCAGGTCATGTTGACGAGATCGTTCATCCAGCCGATGATCGGCCGGCGGTAAGGGTGGGCCATGAAGGCGGCGGCGTTCAGGGCCTCGTGGACGCGCGCCTGCGGGTTGTCGTCGGTGCGCAGGCGGCGCTCCTCCATGACGACCTGGATCTCGCTGGCGAATTCCTCGGCCTTGAGCTGCAGGTGGGCCATCCGGTCGGCCTCGAGCCGCATCATCTCGGGCAGCGCTTCTTTCGGCACGATCTGGAAATAGGCGGTGTAATCGAGGCTGGTGAAGGCATTGTCGCGCCCGCCGGCGGCGGCAACGCGCTTGTTGAATTCGCCGGCCGGAACGTTCTTCGTGCCCTTGAACATCATGTGCTCGAGCACGTGGGCGACGCCGGAGGTGCCGTCTTTTTCGTCCATGCTGCCGGCGCGGTACCAGACCATGTGCACGGCCACCGGCGCGCGGTGGTCTTCCTTGACGATCACGCGCAGGCCATTCTTGAGCGTAGTCTCGAAAGGATTTGCGAAAGTCGGCGCTGGCAAGACGGCACCCAGCGCCCAAATCAACGATAAGATTCTGATTTTCATGGAATGCGTGCTTCTTGATTAGAATCGTGACCGCATCATAGCGTGTGCAGCCATCGCCTACGACCGGATTCCGCGAGCCCGGGTTCCCAACCTTGCCATTCCTTTTCGATCCCGGATGAAATGATCGAACCATGAAACCCTTGCGGATCCTGTGTCTCATTCTGCTGCTCCTGTCGGGTTTCGCCCGGGCCGACGTTCCGCCCGCGGTCGCCTTTTTCTATGGCGAGAAGCCGCCCTGGGACGTGTTGCAGGCTTTCGATCTGGTCGTCGTCGACCCGGATCACGTTCCCGCCCCGGAAAGCGCCGCACTCACGGCGACCCGGCTTGCAGCCTATGTCGCCGTCGGCGAAGTCCAGCCGCAACGATCCTATGCGGCCAGGATGCCGAAAGCATGGCTGATCGGCGACAACGCCGCCTGGGGCAGCCGGATCATCGATCAATCGGCGCCGGGTTGGCCCGAGTTCTTCGTCTCGCAGGTGATCGCGCCGTTGTGGGCCGCAGGGTATCGCGATTTCTTTCTCGACACCCTCGACTCCTATCACAAGGTGGCCACGACGCCGGAAGCGCGAGCGCGTCAGGAAGCCGGCTTGGTGGCGGTGATCCGCGCCCTGAAGACGCGATTCCCGCAAGTCCGGCTGATCTTCAACCGTGGCTTCGAGATCCTGCCCAAGGTGCATGAACAGGTGTATGCCGTGGCGGCAGAATCGCTGTTCGAGGGCTTCGATGCCGCCGCGAATCAGTATCGGTCCGTGCCGCCGGCCGACCGTGAGTGGTTGCTGACGCAGCTCGAACGCATCCGCAGCGAATATCGCCTGCCGGTGATCGCGATCGACTACGTCGCGCCGGCCGAACGCGAGAAGGCCCGGCAAACGGCGCGGAAGATCACCGAGCTCGGTTTCATTCCCTGGGTGGCGAACGCGGCATTGGACACGGTGGGCGTCGGCGCGGTCGAGGCGATGCCACGCCGGATCCTCGCGATCCACGAGCCGCTCGCCGACGAATATGCGCTGCGCTATCACCCGCTGGTCCGCCTCGCCCAAACGCCCCTGAACTATCTGGGATACACCCTAGAAACCGCCGATCCGGATCATCTGCCCAGCCGGCCGCTTGCCGGCCAGATCGCCGGCATCGTCGTATGGCTCAACGAGCCGCTCAAGACGGCGCCCAGGCAGGCGCTGATCGCCTGGCTGGAAAAACAATACGAAGCCGGCATTCCGATCGCCCTGCTGGGCGAGACCGACTTTCTCCTCGACACGCCCTTGGCGGGCCACTTGGGGCTCCTGCGGCGCGAATCATCACCCAGCACCGCGCCCGTGCGCATCGAGACGGCGACATCGCTGGTCGGCTTCGAACGCCAGCCCAAACCGCATCCGCGCGAATTCCAGGCGATCGAGATCGATCGGGGCGAGCCTCAGCTCGTGCTGGGCCAGGGAAGCCGCCGCCAGGTGGCCATCGCCGTCATGCCCTGGGGCGGCTTCGCCGTCGATCCGTATGTGATCGTCACCCTGCCCGGCGAAGGCGATCAACGCTGGGTGCTCGATCCCTTCGCCTTCTTCAAGGCGGCCCTGCGCCTGCCCGACATGCCGGTACCCGACGTCACGACGGAAACGGGACGGCGCATGCTGATGGTGCATATGGACGGCGACGGCTTCCCCAGCCGCGCGGAGATGAAGGGCGCGCCCTATGCCGGCGCGGTGATCCGTGACCGCATCGTGCGCCGTTTCCGCATCCCGATGACGCTCTCGATCATCGAGGGCGAGCTCTCTCCCACCGGCCTGTATCCGCAGGATTCGCCGGCGCTGGAAGCCATCGCCCGCGACATCTTCGCCGCGCCCCATGTCGAAATCGCCTCGCACGGCCATTCCCATCCCTTCGTCTGGCGCAAAGCCACGACCGCGCAGAAAAGCGGTTTCGGTGGTTACACGCTGAACATTCCCGGCTACCAGTTCGATGCGCGACGGGAAATCGAGGGCTCGATCCGCTACATCGAATCGCGCCTGGCCCCGCCCGGCAAGCGGGTGGCGATGTTCCTGTGGACGGGGGACTGCATTCCCGGCAGCGACGTGCTCGCCATCACGCGCGAACTGGGGGTGCTGAACATGAACGGCGGCGATACCACGGCAACGCTTTCGCAACCCACTCTGACGCGCGTCGAGGGGCTGGGCATCGCACGGGGCGAGGACTTCCAGGTGTTCGCGCCGAACCAGAACGAAAACGTCTACACCAACAATTGGACCGGACCCTACTCCGGCTATCGACGCGTCATCGAGACTTTCCAGTTCACCGAGATGCCGCGCCGCCTGAAGCCGATCGACATCTATTTCCACACCTACATTGCCACCAAGCCCGAGGGCCTCAAGTCGCTCGAAGAGGTGTTTTCCTGGGCGCTCCAACAGGAGACCACGCCGGTATTCGCCTCGGAATACGCCCGCAAGGCGCTCGATTTCCGTCGCGTGGTCATTGCCCGTAGCGCCACCGGCTGGCGCGTGCGCGGCGCCGAGCATCTGCGCACCCTGCGCTGGCCGCGCAGCCTGGGCGTGCCGGCCTTGAGCCGCAGCAGCGGCGTGGCCGGCTACGTCGAAAAAGGCGAAGGGGGATATCTGCATCTGTCGGCCAACCAGGCAGAACTGGTGTTCTCGCCGCAGGTCGAAGCGCTGCCGCGCCTCGTCTCTGCCAATGGGCAGATCATCGACTATCGACGCGGACGTGATGGCAATGTCCGCTGGCGGCTGCAGGCCCACGTGCCGCTCGTCTTCAGCCTCGCCAATTCCGGCAGCTGCCGCATCGAGGCCGATGGCCGGCCGCTCGAACCGTCGCGCCGTGACGGCGGGATCACCCATTACCGCTTGACCGACCATGCTGCCGCCACGATCGAAGCGTTATGCCGGCGCTGATGCGCCCATTCCGCGCCTGCGCCTGATCCATCCGGCGCAGCTCGGCATCGCCGTGGTGCTGCTGGCGATCCTGTTCGCGCTGATCTTCCCGCGCCGCTCATTGCTCGAAGCCCTGCACCGGCAGGAGCATTTCGATGATCTGACGCTCGCCTACATCGACAACCTGAAGCGCGTGAATACCGGCGATGACGATCTGACGCTCTTGCTCACCCGCGCCCGCCTCGATCGCATGAGTCATGCGGAAGTCGAAGCCGCATTGCAGCCCATCCTCGAAGGCCGCGATGAGCGCTTGCGCGTTCTGGCGCAACGCACCCTGGCGGCTGCCAGCCTGCGCGAAATGGGCCGGCTGCTCGGCGACTATCATGGCGAGGCACCCGTATTCGCGCAGTTGCAGGATCACCACGAGCGTATACGCGCCTGGGGTGACCTGGATAGCCGCGCCAAGGCAGATTCGTTGTGGATCGAGACCCTGCTGCGCACCCCGGCCGAACGCCTGCGCACCGATGCCGCATTGCGAGCGCAGATCGCCGCGCAGGTAGACGAACGAGCTCAGGCACAGCGGGCGATCTCAGACCGACTGACCCTGGCTTCCCTGGCCATGCATGCCGGCCTGGAAACCGAGGCGAACCATCTGCTGTCGTCTGTCGGGAACGATGTGCTGCGGGCGGAGCTGCCTCTCGCCGCCGAAAAAGCCTTGGGCCAGGGCCATTACGAGACGGCGGGCAGGCTGTATCTGATGGCGCGCGAGCATGCCGTGACGGTGGCGGAGGCGCGGGAACGCTTCCTCCAGGGCATCGGCGCCTTCATGGCGGGCGGGCTCCATGCCGCCGCGCTGCAGGCCGCCGAGCGCCATCTCGGCGACCTCGGCGACGACATCGACACGCTGCGTTTCCTGACCCGCACCGCGCTGGCGGCCGGCGATCCACGACGCGCGGCCGACTATGCCCGCCGTCTCGTGTTTCTGCCAGCAGGCCGGGAGGCACGATGAAACGCCTGCTGCTCCTGGCCGTTTGCGCCCTGCCTCTGCCCGTCATCGCCGCATCGGCCGTCTCCGTGGCCATGCCGCTGACGGCTGGTGAACTGCGCCCCTATGACGCCGCGGATTTCTCGCTGGCGTTCGATGCCCTGGTCGGCGCTGGCGATCTCGCCAATGCCTTGCGTGTGGCCAGGCAGGCGGTGAAACACGAGCCGGCGAATCTCGACTGGCGCGAAAAGCTGGCCCGCGTGGCGGAGTGGACCGGCCAGCTCGAACTGGCCTGGGAGCAGCGCGACCATCTTTACCGCCACGGCCGCCGCGACGAAGAGACGATCGGCGCCCTGCTGCGGCTCGGTGCGCTCTATGGCACGCCGGAGACGATGCTCGACCTGTGGCTGACGCAAGCGCGGCACAAGACGCCGACGGCTGCCCAATGGGAAGAGATCCGCCGCCTCTTCGAAAGGACGGTGCGGCTGGCGGACGGGATGCGCTTTTTCGAGCAGCAATACCGCCGTCATGGCGACGTCCGGATGCTCGGTTGGGCCGCCGAATTCGCCGAAGCCGCCGGGCTGGACGAAGAGGCATTGCGCCTTTATCTCGAACGCGCCGCGCTGGAGCCGTTTTCGGTGGCAGCCGTGCTGTCGGCGACGACCTTCCTGGTGCGCCACGACCGGCTGCGCGAAGCCTATCGGTTACTGGAGCAGCATAGCCAGCGCGTGCCGGATAGCGAGCGCGACTATTGGAGGGCACTGGGCGACGTGGCATGGGAGCTGATGGAATCCGCGTCTGCCGAGCAGGCTTACCGGCGTTACCTCGCCCAGGAGGGCAGCGATCCGAGCCTGATGTCGCGCCTGATCTATCTCGTGCAGCAGAAAGACCCGCGCGAGGCGGCTCTTTTGGCCTTGTCGGCCTACCGCCGCCAGGGTGACACCCGTCAGCTCATGCTGGCGCTCACCCTGCTCGACAACGCGCGCGACCGGCCGCGGCAGGCAGAGGTGTTTTCCGCCATACGCAGCGAGGATCTGCCGGCCTTGGAGGCCGATGCGCACTTTCTGCTCCTGCGCGCCCAATTTCACCAGCGTCGGCAGGAAACGTCGCACGCCGCGCAGGATCTGCAACGCGCGCTCGCCCTCGCGCCCGAAGATGTCGATGTCGCGGTCGCCGCGCTGTGGTTCCTGATCGACCGACACGACGGCCCCGCGCTGAGTCCCTTGCTGGCACGCTGGAGCGCCCTTGGCAAAAAGCATGCGGCATTGTGGCTGCCCCTTGCCGCGGCCTACCACGCGCTCGATCGCTATCGCGAAGCGCTGCCCTGGTATCGCCGGGAAATCGCCCGCCAGCCGCAAGACGTGCTGCTGCTTCTCAACTATGCCGATCTCCTCGATCGCCTGCAAATGCCCGGGATGGCCCTGCGCATCCGTCGTCATGCCTGGCATCTGCTGCGCGACAAGCCGGCGCTCGATCTCGACCGGCTGACGGCCACGCATGACGCGGAGCTGCTCGCGCAAGCGCGCCTTGCGCTGCTCGACCGTCCCGGCGACCCTGCTCAGCGGATCGCCTACCAGATCGCCAACCGGCTGCGCGATTTGGCGAACGGCCAGGATACGGATGCGCAGGTCAAGGACCTGGTGCTGGCCTGGGCGATCGGCAGCGAGCAGTACCTGAATGCCAAAAGCTGGATGTGGCGCAACACCCTGCGTCGGCAGGGTGGCGGCAACAGCGGTGCGCCGGTCTGGGCGGAAAGCCAAGTCGCCCTGCAGCTGAACGACACCGGAACCCTGCAGCGCCTGCTGACGACCCGTGCCGAGGCGATGCCGATCTACAACCGCTATGACGCCGCATATTCACTCGAAGACGGGCAGCAGGCACTCGACATCGCCTTCCACGGCCTTGCCGACAATCCGGTCGACGCCGACCTGTATGACCGTTATCGCCTGCATGCACCGCTTCACGGCCATCATCTGCAACTGGGCTGGCGGCATGACCGGCTGGGCGACTACCGCGCGAGCCAGACGGATGCCACGCTGCATCTGAATCTGTCGCAGCGCTGGTCGCTCGACCTGTCGTGGACGCGTCCAACCCAGTCTTCGCGCGAACCGCAGCTCGATCAGCTCGCGCCCGAAACGGATCGGCTGATGCAGCTTCAAGCCCATTGGCGCGGCACGCAGGGCGCGACGCGGCTGGCGCTGTTCCGGCGCGATGAGCTGGACCGTTTCAACGGCTGGCGCATCCAGCAGGACTGGCGCCTGAGCCACCGCCTCGATCTCCAGGGCAGCTGGGAGCAGCGGGCGGAAGCCACCGACAGCCTGCCCTTGCGCGTCGCCGGATGGCAAAGCGGATGGCGAGTGGGCATGACCTACAACCTCGCGAAACGCGAGGCGTTGCACGTCGGCCTGCGCCGCTCGCTTTATGCGACGCAATTCGGCGACGCGCTCGGCACGGGGCGGTTCTACGATCTCGACTTCACCCACCGGCTGCGCACCGAATACCCGGACTGGCGGCTGCGGGCCTACGTGAGCGTGGCCCGCTATCGCTATGGCAGCGATCTCGGGGCGCACAGCCTCGCCGCGCTGGCGCCGGACATTCAGGCTGCGATCGCGGCAGGCACCCAGGAGGGCGTGCGTTATTTCCTGCCGGAAAACAGCCGGACTTTCGGGCTGTGTTTCGGGATGGGAGAAAATCTCGCCGGCCAGAGCCTTCGCGAGGTCTATTCGCGGGGCTGGCGGCATTTCTATGAGCTGTGCGCCACCCACAACGACGTCACCGGCCGTGGCTACAGCGGTGGGCTGGGGATGGTCGGCTCGCTCAGCGGTGAAGACCATCTGCTGCTGACGCTGGGTCAATCGGCCGGCGGCACTGCCAACCAGGGCATCAACCGCCATTTGCAGTTACGCTATCGCCATTATTTCTAGGGAGGCTTCCATGTTGCGCATCGTCCTGATTCTCAGCACCCTGTGGCTCGCGGCATGTTCGACCACTTCGTCGATGACCGGGGCCGGCACATCCTTGGCCGCCGGGCGCTGGGCGCTGTTGCCGTTCGTCAACCACACCGATACGCCGCAGGCCGGCCTCGCGGCGGAAGCCGTCGTCGATCACCTGGTGCGCGCGCGCGGTCAGGCAGCGCTCGAGCGTTACCCCGTCACGCTCTCCAAGGACACCCTGTTCGATCCTGCCGAGCGCAAGGTCGTCGAGGAGGCCCAAGCCTGGGCGAAAAAACAGGGTATCCGCTATGGGCTGGGCGGCAGCGTGCAGGAGTGGCGCTACAAGGTCGGCATCGACGGCGAGCCTGCGGTGGGCGTAACCCTGGAACTTGTCGATCTGGACACCGGCGCCATCGTCTGGAGCGCCGCCGGCGCCAGGAGCGGCTGGAGCCGCGAGGCGCTTTCCGCCGTCGCGCAGAAGCTGCTGGCCGACCTGCTGACGACGCTTCCTGCTCCTGCGCCGGACAAATAAGCCATCATCATGGCCGCCGCGCACGAAACGCCTACCTCGAAACCCGCCCGGTTCCTGCCCTGGCAGGCCAGCGTCGCACCACGGGAGGTGTCGCCGCGCCTGCTCTGGCTGGAAACGTTCGCCATTCCGCTCATCGGCATCGGCCTGGCGTGGTGGCTGCGCCCGGCCGATCCGACGCTCCTGCACGCCAGCTTCCCCTGGCTGTGGTTCGCCCCGGCGCTGGTCGCCCTGCGCTACGGCGTGCTGCCCGGACTGCTGGCCATCGCGCCGCTGCTCGGCAACTGGTTCCTGACCGCTCAACTGCTGGGCGACGCCGGGCCGTTTCCACAAGGGCATTTTTTCGGCGGCATCCTGCTCACCCTGCTGTGTGGCGAATTCGCCGATGTCTGGCGCGAGCGCAACGCGCGCATCGAGGAAACCAACCTCTACATGGCCGAGCGCGTCTCGCGCCTGACGCGCCGCCATCTGCTGCTCAACCTCTCGCACGACCGGCTCGAACAGGAAATGCTGACACGGCCGGGATCGATCCGCGACGCCTTGGTCGGTTTGCGTGACAGCGTATTCAAGGGGCAGGGCAGCGAGGAGCTGCCCGCGACAGCCGAGCTGCTGGAAATCCTCGCGCAATACACCAACATCCAGGCCGCCGCACTTCATCCGGTGGCGACCACGCACGGTGGCCGCATCGGCCCGCCGCTGCGAACGATCGGCGAACCCGAACCCCTGGCGGAGGATGACGAATTGCTGCAGACGGCGCTGGAACGCGGCGAGCTGGCCCATGTGGCGGAATCCTCCGTAGCGCAACCGCATGCCAGCAACCAGCTGGTGGTCGCGCCGGTGGTGAGCAGCGACGGGGCTTTGCTCGCCGTCCTGGCGGTCAGCAAGCTGCCGTTCTTCTCGCTGAACGTCGAGAACCTGCAATTGCTGTCGGTGATCCTCGGCTACTACGCCGACAGCGTGCGTGGCGCGCCGGCACTGGCGGAGATCCGCCGTCTCCTGCCGACCATCCCGCCGATGTATGCCGAGGAACTGGGTCGCTTGCTGGCGCTCCAGCAGCGCTTCGGCATCGACAGCCACATCGTCGTGTTGAGGTTCAAAGGCGCCCAAGGCGAACAGATCGTCGAGCAGTTTCTCCACATCAAGCGCGGCCTCGATCTGTATTGGCAGACCGAGGTCGAAGGCGTGCCGACGATCGCCCTGCTGATGCCGTTCGCGACACCGGCAGGCAAGGAAGGCTTCCTGCTGCGCATCGAGAAGTGGTTGCAGTCGCGCTTCGGCGGCGATTTCGAGACGCTGGACGTCAGCTGGTACGCCATCGACTTCGCCTCGCACGACCCCTTGACCGAATTGCAAAGGCAGATGGGCCGCTGATGCAGGCGCACTGGTTCTATCCGGCCCTCGTCACCGACATCGGGGCATTCTTCTCGCCGCTGGCGATGTCGCCGCAGCCCGCGGCGCTGTGGGCCCTGCTCGGCATGCATGGTCTCGCTTCGGCCTTGCTGGCGCTCTCGCTGCTTCCCGTTCTGCCGAAACATTATCGCCAGCAGAAAACCTTCGCCCTGCTGTTGCTCTTCGCGCTGGCCTTCATGGCGCCGGTGCTGGGGCCGCTCGCCGTCGCGCTGATGCTGCGGCTGAGCTTTCCGAAAGGCGGGAGGAGGAAAAGCGAGCCGCAAACGATCGCCCTGCCGGAATTCGATCCGCGCGCGAAAGACATCGGGCGCACCGCCCAGGGAGCGATCCGCTCGCGCCTGGGCCGGCATGTGCCGGAGCAACTGCGCCTGCAGTCCTTGCTGACCCTGCAGGCCGTGCCGAATCCGGTCGCCAATCCGATCCTCGAAGGCCTGCTCTCGGACGACACCGACGACATCCGCCTGGTGGCCTTCGGCATGCTCGATGCGAAGGAAAAGGCCTTGTCACAGCTGATCCAGCGCGAACGCGCCCGCCTCGATGCGGCAGCCAGCGACCGGCAGCGCTACGAAGCCTTGCGCAATCTCGCCGAGCTGCATTGGGAGATGATCTACGCCTGCCTCGTCCAGGGCGAACTACGCCAATACATGCTGGAGACGGCATGGTCCTATGTCCAACAAGCCCGGCAATATCCGGAGGCTGCGCAGGATGCGCCGCTGGCGCTGCTCGCCGGCCGTATCCAGATGGCATTGGGGCATCCGGCCGAAGCCCAGGCCGCTTTCGAGCGCAGCCTCCAGCTCGGCCAGCCTCCTGCCTCGGTGCTGCCCTATCTGGCCGAGCTGGCCTACCTGCGCCACGATCATGCCGAAGTGCGTCGCCGGATGGAGGCGCTTTCCGCGTATCAACTCGCGCCGCGCGTGCGCGCCCTGGTCGAGCTCTGGACCGGGCGTCGTTCGGCCCGGACGTTTCGTGACCGCCGCATGCTGCCCCATCTGTGACGCCATGACCCGCAAGGCCCCGGAACTGGATGTCCTGCTGCTGCTCGAAGGCACCTACCCCTATGTCGCCGGGGGGGTGTCGAGCTGGGTGCATGCCCTGATCCAGGGCTATCCGCAGTTGCGCTTCGGCGCGGTGTTCATCGGCAGCCGGCGCGAAGATTACGGCGCGAGGCGCTACACGCTGCCGGAGAACTTCGTCTTTCTCGAAGAGCTCTATCTTTTCGCAACCGAGGCCCAGCCGCCCGTCGCGCCGGTCAAGGCCGATCCGCAGGTCATCGAGAACATCCGCCAGCTGCACGCCTGCTATGTGCGCGACAGGCGCAGCGATCAACTACCACGGCATTTCGCACGGGCGATCGAGGCGATCGGCCCCGGCGGCCGGCTCGACCATGCCACCTTCCTCTACAGCGAAGGCGCCTGGGAGATCATCAAGGATTTCTACCGCGCCCACTGCACCGACCCCTCCTTCGTCGATTATTTCTGGACGGTGCGCACGCTGCACACGCCCTTCTGGCAGCTGCGCACGGTGATCGAACGCCTGCCGCCCGCGCGGATCTACCACGCGGTGTCGACCGGCTATGCCGGGCTGCTCGGCCTGATGCTCAAGCAGGTCCGGCCACACCCGTTTCTGCTCTCCGAGCATGGCATCTATGTCAAGGAGCGCAAGATCGACCTCTTTCAGGCGCAGTGGATCAAGGACAACCGCGGCGCGTTCGAGCGCGATCCCGGCCAGATCAGCTACTTTCGCCAGCTGTGGATCCGCTTCTTCGAGACGCTGGGCTATCTGACCTATCAGGCGGCCGACGAGATCGTCGCGCTGTATGAGGCCAACCGTCAGCGCCAGATACACGACGGTGCCCCGCCCGAGCGCACCCAATGCATCCCCAATGGCATCGACATCGCCCGCTACGCTCCGTTGCGCAGCCAGCGTCCCGCCGCGCCGCCGCCGATCCTGTGCCTGATCGGCCGCGTCGTCACCATCAAGGACGTGAAAACCTACATCCGTGCCCTGCCGGCCATCCTCGAAAAGCTGCCGCAGGCGGAAGCCTGGATCGCCGGCCCGGAAGACGAAGATCCGGCCTATGCCGAAGAGTGCCGCGCGCTGGCCAAGAGCCTCGAAGTCGCGGACAAGGTGAAATTCCTCGGCTTCCAGAAGCTGACGGACCTCTTGCCGAAAATCGGCCTCGTCGTATTGAGCTCGATCAGCGAGGCGCTGCCGCTGGTGGTGCTCGAAGGCTATGCCGCCGGGATTCCTGCGGTGTGCACCGACGTCGGCTCCTGCCGTCAGCTGGTCTATGGCCTGCCCGGCGAGGACGCGGCGCTCGGCGCCTCCGGCCGCATCGTGCGCATCGCCGATCCCGAGGGGCTGGCGCAGGCGGCGCTGGAGTTGCTGACCGACCACGCCGCCTGGCAGGCCGCCAGCATGGCAGCGATCCAGCGCGTCGAGCGCTATTACGACCAGGACATGATGTTCGCGCGCTACCGCGAACTCTACCGGAAGCACGGCGCATGGCAGGCATAGGCTTCGAGCTGCGCAAGCTGCTGAAAAAGCGCTCCTATGCAGGGCTGCTGCAGGCCTATTTCTATGCCGGCATGATCGGCGCGGGGCCGTGGATCCTATCGATCGTCGGCATCCTCTTCATCGGCATCCTCAGCCTCGGCGTCGTGATCCCGGACATCCTGATCAGCCAGTTCCAGGTCACGGTCACCTACCTGATCATGGGCTCGCTGATCCTCACCGGCTTCGTGCAGCTGGCGTTCACCCGCTTCGTCGCCGACCGCCTGTTCGTCAAGGACGACGAGGCCATCCTGCCGAACTTCAACGGCCTGTTGCTGGTCGTCTGCGCCCTGGCCACGGCTGTCTCCCTGCCGCTGGCCGCGCTCTTCTTCCCCGGGCAGACCGCGCTGTATCGCAGCCTGCTGATCATGGGGCTGGCCGTGATGTCGAGCATCTGGGTGGCGACGATCTTCTTGACCGGTCTCAAGCACTACAAGGCCATCGTGCTGATCTTCGCCATCGGTTACGGCGTGACCGTAGTGCTGGCGCTCATGCTGCGCCGCTGGCTGCAGATGGAAGGGCTGCTGCTCGGCTTCGTGCTCGGCCAGTTCGTTCTGCTCGCCGGCATGCTCTGGCTGATCTACCGCACCTATCGCGCCTCACGCCTGGTGGCCTTCGACATCTGGCGCCCGAAGCAGATGTATCGCAGCCTGATGGCGACCGGTCTCTTGATCAATCTCGGCGTCTGGCTCGACAAGCTGATGTTCTGGTATCACCCCGCGACCGGGCACCCGGTGATCGGCCTCTTCCATGCCTCGGTGATCTACGACTTTCCGATCTTTCTCGCCTATCTCTCGGTGATCCCCGGCATGGCGGTGTTTCTGGTGCGCCTGGAGACCGATTTCGTCGAGTATTACGGCAAGTTCTATGATGCCGTGCGCGAAGGCGCGACGCTCGACTACATCGAGCGCATGCGCAACCAAATGGTGTATTACGCGCGGCGCGGCCTGCTCGACATCGCCAAGATCCAGGGCATCGCGGTGCTGGTGGTCTTTTTGCTCGGCGCCGACCTGCTGCGCTGGCTGGGGATTTCCACTCTCTATCTGCCGCTCCTGTATGTCGATGTGGTCGGCGCGGCGCTGCAGGTGCTGTTTCTCGGCATCGCCAACGTCCTCTATTACCTCGACGAGCGCAAGGCGGTGCTCGGCCTGTGCGTCGTGCTGACGCTCGCCAACGCGCTTTTGACCGCTCTCTCGCTGGCCGGGGGCGCGGCGTGGTTCGGCTATGGCTTCGCCGGCGCGATGGCGCTGGCGGTGGTCGTCGGCCTCGCCCAGCTCGACCGCAAGTTCGAGAAGCTCGAATACAAGACCTTCATGCTGCAATGAGGGGTGCCGTCCCGCCAGCGCCGATTTTGCCCCTGGCTTAAAATTCGCGTTTGCTCAAGCCCCCTCGATCGAGACCGATTCCCCATGTTTGGTTTCCTGAAAAAGAAGCCGGCCGAGGCCGAAACGCCACCTGCCGAGCCGAAACGCTCCTGGACCGAGCGCCTCAAGGCCGGCCTGGCGAAGACGCGCGCCGCGCTGACCACCCCGCTTTCCGAGCTGTTCTCGCGCGCGAAGATCGACGAGGAGCTGCTCGAAGAGCTCGAATCGACGCTGCTGATGGCCGATTGCGGCGTCGAGGCGACGGCTTGGCTGCTGGCGGAACTGCGCGCGAAGGTGAAGAAAGAGAAACTCGAATCGCCGGCGCAACTGCGCGCCGCCTTGATCGAGCTCATGACCGAACTGTTGCAGCCGCTCGAACAGCCGCTCGACGTCGGCGGCCATCGCCCCTTCATCATCATGATCGCCGGCGTCAATGGCGCCGGCAAGACCACCTCGATCGGCAAGCTCGCCCACCAGTTCCGGAAGGAGGGCCGGAGCGTGCTGCTCGCCGCCGGCGATACCTTCCGCGCCGCGGCGCGCGAGCAGCTCGCCGAATGGGGGCGCCGCAACGACGTCACCGTGGTCAGCCAGGAAGGGGGCGATCCGGCCGCGGTGGTGTTCGATGCGATCGCCGCGGCACGCGCTCGTGGCATCGACATCGTGATGGCGGATACGGCCGGACGCCTGCCCACACAGCTCCATTTGATGGAAGAAATCGCCAAGGTGCGCCGCGTGATCCAGAAGGCCGAGTCCTCCGGCCCGCACGAGGTCTTGCTGGTGCTCGACGCCAACATCGGCCAGAACGCGATCGCGCAGGTGAAAGCCTTCGACAGGGCGATCGACGTCACCGGGCTGATCGTCACCAAGCTCGACGGCACCGCGAAAGGCGGCGTGCTCGCCGCGATCGCGCGGCAATGCCCGAAGCCGGTGCGCTACATCGGCGTCGGCGAGGGCATCGACGATCTGCAGCCCTTCAAGGCGCGCGAGTTCGTCGAGGCGCTGTTCGGCGCCTGAGCGCTCTCTCCTGCCGTCCCGCCAGCGCCGAGTTTTCGCATGATCCGTCTCACCGAACTCCGGCTGCCACTGGAACATTCGCCGGAAGAACTCACCGCCGCCGTGCTGCAACGGCTCGGCCTCGAGCCCGCCGAGCTGCGTGCGCTGCAGATTTTCAAGCGCAGCCCGGATGCGCGGAAGAAGAACACGCTGCAGTTCGTCTATAGCGTCGATGTCGAGGTGGCCGACGAGGCCGCCGTGCTGATGCGTTTCAAGGACGATCCGCACGTCCGGCCGACGCCGGACATGGAATACCGGTTCGTCGCCAGGGCGCCGCAAGGAAATTTCCTGCGTCCGGTCGTCGTCGGCTTCGGCCCGGCGGGCATCTTCGCCGCGCTGATCCTCGCGCAGATGGGTTTCAAGCCGCTGGTGCTCGAACGCGGCAAACGAGTGCGCGAGCGCACCAAGGACACCTGGGACCTCTGGCGCCGGCACACGCTGCATCCCGAATCGAACGTGCAGTTCGGCGAAGGTGGTGCCGGCACGTTCTCGGACGGCAAGCTCTACACGCAGATCCGCGATCCGCGCCATCTCGGCCGCAAGGTGCTCACCGAGTTCGTCAAGGCCGGCGCGCCAGAGGAAATCCTCACCGTCAATCGGCCGCACATCGGCACCTTCCGGCTGGTGAGCATGGTCGAGAAGATGCGTGCCGAGATCGAGGCTTTGGGTGGCGAGATCCGCTTCGAAGCGCGTGTCGATGATCTGATCATCGAAGCCGGCCATCTGCGTTATCTGGTATTGGCCAATGGCGAGACGATCCGCGCCGACCACGTCGTGCTGGCCTTGGGCCACAGCGCGCGCGACACCTTCGCGATGCTCGCCCGGCGCGGCGTGTTCATGGAGGCCAAGCCCTTCGCCATCGGCCTGCGCATCGAGCATCCACAGTGGCTCATCGACCAGGCGCGCTACGGCAAGCATGCCGGCCACCCGCTCCTGGGCGCCGCCGACTACAAGCTGGTGCACCATGCGAAGAACGGACGTGACGTCTATAGCTTCTGCATGTGTCCCGGCGGTCAGGTCGTCGCCGCCACGTCCGAGCCCGGTTGTGTCGTCACCAACGGCATGAGCCAGTATTCGCGCGCCGAGCGCAACGCCAACAGCGCACTGGTCGTCAATGTCGCTCCCGCCGATTTCGGGGGCGGTGACGTGCTCGCCGGGGTCGAGTTCCAGCGCCGCTGGGAACGGCGCGCCTTCGAACTAGGCGGCGGCAACTACGACGCGCCGGCGCAACGCGTCGGCGACTTCCTCGCCGGCCACCCCTCAGAACAGCTCGGCGAGGTCATCCCCTCCTACCAGCCGGCGGTGAAGCCCGCCGATCTTTCCAGCGCGCTGCCGGATTTCGCGATCGCCGCGCTCAGGGAGGCGATTCCCGTCTTCGACCGGCGGATCCGCGGCTTCGCATTGCCCGATGCAGTGCTCACCGGCGTCGAGACGCGCACCTCGTCGCCGCTGCGCATCACCCGTGGTGAGGATTACCAAAGCCTCAACGTCAAGGGCCTGTTTCCCGCCGGCGAGGGCGCCGGTTACGCCGGCGGCATCCTTTCGGCCGCGGTCGATGGCATCGAAGTAGCCGAGGTATTGGCCCTTATTGCCACTTCTTGAACCCCGGGGCCGCTGGCAAAATGCTCGGCGATAACCATCCCGTCGTGAGGAACAGCCATGCGCAACAACCAGCCTGTCACCGGGCGCGAGCTCGACTACCCCGGCGACATCGCGATCATCTCGCACACCGACGAGAAGGGACTCATCACCTTCGTCAATGAGGATTTCTGCGCGGTCAGCGGCTTCACGCAGGAAGAGCTGATCGGCCAGCCGCACAACATCGTGCGCCACCCGGACATGCCGCCGGAGGCCTTCCGCGACCTGTGGGCGACGATCAAGGCCGGCCGCCCGTGGGCGGGACTGGTCAAGAACCGCTGCAAGAACGGCGACCACTATTGGGTGCGTGCGTCGGTGACGCCCCGTCCCGGCGGGGGTTACACCTCGGTGCGCGTCAAACCGAGCCGCGAGGAAATCGCCGCCGCCGAGGCGCTCTATGCGCGCATGCGCCAGGATCCGTCGATCCGCCTGCACGAAGGCCGGGAAGCCAAGACCAATTTCTGGAGCTGGATCGACAACATGAAGATCGGCAACCGGCTGGCGCTGGTGATGGTGCTGGTGATGGCACTGCTCGTCGGCGCGCTGATCGAGAGCCGTCTCGCCTCGGGCCGCATCGAAACCGCCTATCGCGGCTACATCGACCAGGACGTGGCACGGCGAGCCGATTTCTACAACATGTACGCCCAGGGGCTGCAGATGGGTCAGGCGCTGCGCAACGTGATGCTCGACCCCGAAAATACCAAGGCCTACGACAACTACCAGAATGCCGCGGCGAGCTTCGAGAAGGCTGCCGCGCAGGCGCGCGAGCTGGACCAGAGAACCGTCAAGTCCGGCCTGCCCGATCGCCTCCTCGCCCTGCGCGCCGAGCAGAAGAAGCTGCACGAACGGATTTTCGAAGCCGTCAAGGCGAAGCAGGGCGAGGAGGCGAAGATCCTGCTCAACAAGGAAGAAACCCCCAAGTGGCGCGAAATGCGCACGCTGCTGCTGGAGGAAATCAAGCGTCAAGACGAAGCGATACCCAGGCTGCTCGCCGACCTGCAGGCATCTTCCGAGGCCGCGAGTCAGCGCAGTCTGATCTTCGCCATCGTCACCGTGCTGCTCGGCATCACGCTCGCCGCGATCCTGCTCGCCCGTATCGCACGCCAGGCACGGGAAGCCGAGATGCTCGTCTCGGCCGTGGCCGGCGGCGATCTCGCCCAGGTGATCCGCGCCGGCGGTCATGACGAATTCGGCACCATCCTGATGCGCGTCGCGATGCTGAGAAACCGGCTGCACGAGGCGATCAGCCTGATCCACCAGACCGCGCGCGCGCTCGACAGGTCGAGTCACGAGCTGGCCGAGGCGAGCGACGCCACGGTGGGGGCGGCCGAGACGCAATCCACCGCGATCTCGGGGATCGCCAAGACCGTCGAGGAGCTTTCCGTCTCTACCGAAGCTATGAGCGGCAACGCGCGCGAGGCGCTGGACGCCACCGCCAAGTCGGCGCAGGCCACGCGCGAGAGCGCCGCGACCAGCCGCGCGGCGGCCGAGCGCATCCTGAACGCCGCCCGGGTCGTCGCCGATACCGAGCAGCGCATCGCCGAACTGGCGACGGTGTCGGAAGAAATCAGCCGCGTCGTGCTGGTGATCAAGGAAATCGCCGACCAGACCAACCTGCTCGCGCTCAACGCCGCGATCGAAGCCGCGCGCGCCGGCGAGCAGGGACGCGGCTTCGCGGTGGTCGCCGACGAAGTGCGCAAGCTCGCCGAGCGCACCGGCAATTCGACCCAGGAAATCGCCGCGATGATTCAACGCATCCAGGAGGTGAGCCGCTCGGTGGCCACCGAGGTGGCAGCCAGCAGCCAGGGCGTCTCGGAAGGGGCGAAGAGCGCGGCGCAGGCCGGCGAGATGGCCGCCGCGGTCGAGCGCACGGTGCACAAGGCCAGCCAGGCAGTCCAGATGATCGGCACCGCGCTCGCCGAGAGCAGCGCCGCGACGCGCGAGATCGCCAACAACATGGAACGCATCTCGCAGAGCGCGGCGAACAACGCCCAGGTCGCGCAGGGATCGAGCCGGGAGGCGCGCAAGGTCGGTGAATTGTCGGCAAAACTGAAGGTGCTGGCGGCCCAGTTCCACGTCTGAGCCGATACCGATGCGGGATGGATGAGAGTGCTCTCAAGCGGGCGCTGCGCCGGCTGTTTGCGGCGCCCATCGCCACCTTGCTGTCCGGCTTCGGCATCGGCGTGCTGCTCGCGCTGCCGGCCGCCGGCTACCTGTTGCTCGGCCATCTCGCCGGGCTGGCGCAAGGCGCGGCGGCCACGCCCGAGTTGACGGCGTTTCTGCCGGTCGGCGCCGAGCGCAAGACGGCGCTCGCCGTCGAGCAAAAGCTCAAGGTTCTGCCCGGCGTGGCGAAAACCCGGTTGCTCGCCCGCGAAGACACGCTCGCGCGCATGAAGGCTTCCGGCGCCGGCGGCCTTGCCGATGCGCTCGCCGTCCTGCCGGCCAATCCCTTTCCCGATGCGATCGTCGTCACGCCCGCCGACGACGAGCCGGCGACGCTCGAATCACTGGCCGCGACGGTGCGCCAGTGGCGCGAAGTGGAGCACGTCCAGGTCGATGCCGACTGGGCCCGCCGTCTCGCCGCGCTCAATCGTCTTTTGAAGACTGCCGCCTTGCTGCTCGCCGGCCTGCTCGGCCTGGCGCTGATCGCACTCGTCTTCGGCACCCTGCGCCTGCAGGCGGTGATGCAGCGCACCGCCGCCGATGGCCCGGATCGCCCGGCATTCCTCTGGCAGGGCGTGCTGTTGGGGCTTTTCGGCGGCCTGACCGCCTGGCTGATCGTCGTCGCCACGATCTTCTGGTTGCGGCTGCCGGTCGCGGAACTCGCCGGCCTGTATGGCCTCGAGCTCACGCTCGCCCTGCCGAGCGCGCGCGAGGTCGCCGCGTTGCTGGGCGTATCCGCGCTGCTCGGCGGCTGCGGCGCGCTGCTGGCGGGCGGCTGGACGGGCCGTCGCCCATGAGCGGCGACTTCGTTCCCGCCCCCGATTCGCTGCGCTGGCGCAAATATGCGGGCCGCGACGTCATCCCGCTGTGGGTCGCCGACATGGACTTCCCCGCGCCGCCCGCGGTCGTCGCCGCCTTGCAATCACGCGTCGCCAGCGGTCTGTTCGGCTATGGCGAGCCCTGGCCGTCGCTCATCGAGGCCGTCATCGAGCACTGCCAGCGGGAATATGGCTGGCGGATCGAAGCGGAGTGGCTCGTCTGGCTGCCGGGCCTGGTGCCCGGCCTGCATCTCGCCTGCCGCGCCGTCGGCGCAGCCGGCGACGGCGTGTTCACCGCCACGCCGGTCTATCCGCCTTTCCTGTCCGCGCCGGATGCCGAGCAGCGCCGGCTGCTGACGCTACCCTTGGTGCGCCATGAGGGCGGCTGGGGCTGGGATTTCGCCGCCGCCGACGCGATCCTGCGCGCCGCGCGGCTGTTGCTGCTCTGCCACCCGCACAACCCGGTCGGGCGTGCCTGGCGCGAGGATGAGCTCTGGCAGCTCGCCGCACTCGCGCAGAAGCACGATCTCGTCGTCTGCTCGGACGAGATCCATTGCGATCTGACCCTGAACGGCCGGCACACGCCGTTCGCCATGCTCTCTCCGGAAATCGCCGCGCGCACGATCACGCTGATGGCGCCGTCGAAAACCTTCAATCTCGCCGGCCTGGGCTGCGCCTACGCGATCATCCCGGATGCCGGCCTGCGTCGCGCCTTCCGCGCAGCGGGACACGGCATCGTGCCGCATCCGAACGTGCTCGGGCTCACCGCCTGCGAGGCCGCACTGCGCGAAGGCGGCGCCTGGCGGCTGCAATTGCTCGACACCTTGCGCGCCCATGCCGCGCGCGTGGAGCAGGTCGTCAATGCCCTGCCCGGCCTGTCGATGGAACGGGTGGAAGCCACTTTCCTCGCCTGGATCGATTGCCGCGAGCTGGGTCTCGCGCAGCCGGCCGCGTTCTTCGAGCAAGCCGGCGTGGGCCTTTCCGACGGCGCCGCCTTCGGGTCGGGATCGGCCTATGCGCAGTATGTGCGGCTCAACTTCGGCACCACGCGCCCCCTGCTCGATGCGGCGCTGGAGCGCATCCGCGAAGCTTGCGCCCGGCTCTGAAAGTCGGCGCTGACGGGACGGCACCCGTTCAACGCGGCTGCAAGGTCAGGCCGGCTTTCAGCATCGCCGCGAAGGTCGCGGGCGGGACCGGCGGCGAGAAATGGTAGCCCTGGATTTCCTGACAGCCGAGCCGGCTGAGGAACTCCAGCTGCGCTTGCGTTTCGACGCCTTCGGCGACGACGTGCAGGCCGAGGGTTTGCGCCAGGCTGACGATCGCCCGGGCGATCGCGCAGTCGTTCTCGTCTTCGGGAATGCCCTTGACGAACGAGCGGTCGATCTTCAGCGTGTCGATCGGAAAGCGCTTCAGGTAGGCGAGGCTCGAATAGCCGGTGCCGAAATCGTCGAGCGCCAGCGAGACGCCGAGCGCGGCGAGGCTTTCGATCAGCCCGGTCACTTGGGCATTGCCTTGCGTCAGCAGGCTTTCGGTGATCTCCAGCTGCACCCGGTCCGGCGCCACGCGGTGGCGTTCGAGCAGGCCTTGCAGTCGTTCGGGCAGGTCGGGCAGGAAATCGCGCGCCGAGAGATTGATCGCGATCCTGAACGCCGGCAGGCCGGCCTCGTTCCAGGCGCGCACCTGTTGCAAGGCCGCGTCCAGCACCCAGCCGGTCAGGTCGGTGATCAGGTCGGTTTCTTCGGCGATCGGAATGAAGGTATCGGGCGGCAGCAGGCCGAGGTCGGCATGCTGCCAGCGCACCAGCGCCTCGGCGCCGACGATGCGCCCGGAAGCGACATCGATCTTGGGCTGATAGACGAGGCGCAGCTCGTTTTGCGCGATGCCCTGGCGCAGGCCGGATTCGAGGCGCAGGCGCTCGAGCGCCTGGCGGTTCATCTCGCGGCTGAAGAACATGTAGCCGGTCTGGCCGGCTTCCTTGCTGCGATACATCGCGATGTCGGCCATGCGCAGCAGGGTTTCCGGCGTGTTGCCATCGCGCGGATAGATGCTGATGCCGATCGCGGCGCCGACGCGCAGGGTATGGCCTTCGATGCGAAACGGCGGCTCGAGCGCGTCGATCACCTTCTGCGCCACGCGCGCCGCATGCTCGCGGCGCGCGATGTCGAAGAGCGCGATGACGAATTCATCGCCACCGAGCCGCGCGACGACATCCTCGGTGCGCACCGCGGCGCGCAGCCGTTCGGCCACCTGCTGCAGCAGCCGGTCGCCGGCGGCATGGCCGAGGCTGTCGTTGATCGGCTTGAAGCGGTTCAGATCGATGAACAGCAGGGCGCCGCTGCGACGGTAGCGGCGCGCGGCGGCGAGCGCCTGCTCGAGCAGGCGGTGGAGCAGCGCGCGATTGGGCAGGCCGGTCAGGTTGTCGTAATAGGCCAGATGATGGATGCGCTCCTCGGCCGCCTTGCGCTCGGTGATGTCGGCGAAGATCGAGAAATAATTGCAGATGCGGCCTTCGCGGTTGCGCACCAGGCTGATCGAGGCCCAGCTCGGGAAGTCCTCGCCGCTCTTGCGCCGCGTCCAGATCTCGCCGTGCCAGCTGCCGGTTTCCTCGACGCAGCGCCAGAGCTCTTCGTAGAAATGCAGCGGATGCCGCGCCGAGCGCAGCAGTGTCGGCAACCGGCCGATCACCTCTTCCTCGGTGTAGCCGGTCATCTTCGTGAAAGCGGGATTCGCCGACAGGATGCGCCGGTCGGGCCCGGTGATCAGGATGCTCTCCTGGCTGAACTCGAAGATGCGCGCGTGCAGGCGCAGCGTCTTCTCGGTTTCCACGCGCGCGGTGATGTCGGACAGATAGCCGATGATGCCCACCGGCCGGCCGGTCTCGTCATGGCTCAGCGAGAGCTGCAGACTCGCCCAGAACACCTCGCCCGACTTGCGGCGGCGGCGCACTTCCATTTCGTGCCCCGTCTCGCCGAGGAAGGCGGTGTCGCGGAATTCCGCATCTTCCTCGGCATCGGGATCGGCGTAGAGGAACAGGATGTGCTTGCCGATGGCTTCCTCGGCGGTGTAGCCGAACATCTTTTCGGCATTCTTGTTCCAGCCGGTGATATGGCCGGACAGATCCATCGTGATGATCGACTCATGGACCTGATCGAGCATCTTGACCTGGCTGGAAAGCTGGCAGGCGCCGGGCACGGCGCGGGCCGCCGCGCACATCGCGCGCGCCTGTTCCAGGCTGGGCAGGGCCGGGAGAGGAAATGCGTTCTCGTGCTCGGCCATGCCCCTCCCGTCAGGCTTCCTTGCCGACCAGCGTCGCCCAGTGAGCTGCGTCGATCAGCATCGCGGCCCAGCTTTCGGGATCGATCCCCGACTCGCCAAGCGCCCCGGCCAGCGCCGGGAATGCGTCCTGCTCGGCCAGCTCGACGGTTCTCAGGAAGGCACCGAAATCGCCATGCCGGCCCAGCAGCGCCTGGACGACCTCGTCGGCCAGATTGAGCGGGGCGAGGATTTCCGCCAGGGGCTGGCCGAACAGTTGGTCGAGCAGCGAGAACATGCCCGTCATGAACGCCAGATCACGCCGATCGCGCGTCGAGCCCTGATGCCGGGCGAGCGCTTCGAGCAGGCTGCCGCGCAGCGCGGCCTGCGGCAGCAAGGGGCTCGCGGAGTCGTTGCCTGCGGGTCGGGCGAACAACAGCAACGTCACCCAGCGCTGAAGCTGACGCCGACCGAGGATGATCAGCGCCTGGGAAAAATTCTCGATGCGCCGCCCCGGCATGTAGGAGACTGAATTGACGAGCCTCAACAGTTTGTAGGAAAGGCCCGCGTCGCGTTTAAACACGGCTTCGAGCTCCGCCAGTTCGGCATCGGCGGTGACCAGCGCCAGCAGACGAAGCAGCTGGCTACGCGCGGAGGGATCGCCCTGCAGCGCGGGCGAAATCATTCCCGCATAGTGTCCGGAGAGCCAGTGGAAGCGGCAGAATCCGGGACAGACCTTCTCGCTGGTGCCCAGCGCCAGATGCGGGCCGGGACGTTCGAGCAGCAACCTGATGAGGTGCTCCGGTGCCGCACTGCCGGGACAGGCCACCGCGAGGGCGGTGACCGCCGGCGCCAGCACGGCATTCTCCTCCGGCACGCCGGCAGCCATCAGGCCGAACCCCGCCTCATGCAAGGCCTGCAGCGCCGCGCGATTGGCCCCCTCGGCGCCCGCTTCCCAAGGAAAGAGCAGGATCAGGCGGTGGCGCGGCAGCCCGTCCGCCAGCGCCGGGTCGATGCGTAGCGGATCGGCGGGCACGATACAGGGGATCTCGCCGAGCAGGCCGGCCACGGCGCAATCCTCGATCAGCCGTCGCATGCCGGAACTCTCAAAGGGCCGCTCGGACGTCAGCCGCAAGGCGACCCAGGCATGCCGGGCATCGAAGACCGGCTGCAGGGCGATGAGGGGAAAATCACTCGGCGCATTCATGGGATCGAATTGCATTGTCTATGACTTTCTGGCTAGACAGTAGCCCGATCAGGGATGGTGGATGCTGCGTATTCCGCTTTCCGTCGCGATCAGGTCGAGCGGGATGTCGTGCGGTTGGGGATGAAGATCGGCCACCGCGCCGAGATCGAAACCGACGCCGATCGAAAGCGGCCGCGCGGACATCGCCGCCAGGGTGCGGTCGAAATAGCCGCCGCCATAACCGAGGCGATAGCCCGCCGCATCGAAGGCGACCAGCGGCAGCAGGACGACATCCGGATCGCGGCAGCGATGCGTGGCCGGCACGGGGATGCCGTAAGGATCGACGCCCATCGGCGCCGCCGGCCACCAGGCGCGGAATTCCATCGGCGCATTGAGCGCGCGCACCACCGGCATCGCCGCTTGCCAGCCCGCCTGTAACAAGCGTTCGATCAGCGCCCGGCAATCGACCTCGGCGCGCATCGGCATGCAAAACGCGATCATTCCAGCCGGCCGCGCCAGCAGAAACTCGCCGAGGTGGTGACAGACCGCCATGCTGGCGGCGCGGTGCGCCGATGCCGGCAGCGCCTGCCGCGCGGCGATCTTCTCGCGCCGCAGGGCGGCGCGAGAAGATGCCGGATCAATGGGGGTTTGGGGGATTTGATCGGTCATGGCGGTGAATTTGCACTATGCTAATCTGAAAAAAGTTCAGATCGACCGCGCCCCATGAAACGTCTTCTCGCAATTGCTTTACTGATCACCTTGCCGGGATGGGCGCAGGCAGCCACCGGGGAGGAGGATGCGGCATTCGCCGCCGCGCGTGAAGCTTATGCCAAAAACGATCGCGCGGCGCTGGCGCGCGCAATGGCGAATCTGGGCGACTCTGTCTTGGCGCCGTGGGCGCGTTACTTCCAGCTGAGCCTGCAACTGCGCGATGCGCGGAATCCGTCGGATGCGGGGGTCGCGGAATTCGTCGAGCGCGAGACCGGCACCTGGCTGGGCGAGAAGATGCGCGGCGAATGGCTCAAATGGCTGGTCGAGCAACAGGACTGGGAGCGCGCGCGCGAACAGTTCTCGCGCCTGCAACGGCCCGACGCGGAAGCCGTCTGCCGCGGTCTGGAAGCCCGTCTGCGGCTCGGCGAGGCCGGCGCCGCGAAGGATGCGGCTGTGATCCTCTCCGCGCCGCAGCCGCTCGCCACGAGCTGCCTACCGCCTTTGGCGCGCCTTTCTGAAACGAGAGAACTTCCCGCCGGCCTGCTGTGGGAACGCCTCTTCCGGCAATGGGCCGGCGGCAGGCTCAAGGAAGCGAAGCTCCTCGCCAGCTGGCTGCCGGCCAGCGAGGCGCCCGCGCCGCGCGAGCTGGAGAACATCGCCGAGCATCCGGCGCAGGCGCTGGTGAAGCTGGCCGATTCGGGGAAAAGCGGCGCACTAGCCGATTCGGGGAAAAGCGGCGCACTAGCCGCTTTGGCGATCCTGCGCATGGCCCGCGCCGAACCGCACGTCGCCGCGGCGCGCTGGCAGGAAATCGAGGCGGGGCAGCCTGCCGAGCTGCGCGGGCTCGTCTGGGGGCGTCTGGCGCTCGCGGCCGCGCTGGCCCACCAGCCCGAGGCAGGCGACTGGTTCGCCCGCGCCGAAAAGCTCGGCGCGCGCTTCGACGAGGAGCAGCATGCCTGGCGCGTCCGTGCTAGCCTGCGCGCCGGCGACTGGCCCGCAGTGTTGCGGGCGATTGCTGCGCTGCCCGAGACCTTGGCGGCCCAGCCGGAATGGCTCTACTGGCGCGCCCGCGCTCTCGCCGCGCTCGGCAGGCCCGAGGATGCGCAGACGCTCTACCGGCAGATCGCCGGTCAGCCGCATTTTTACGGCATCCTTGCCAGCGAGGCGCTGGGGCAGCGGCCGAGTCTGCCACCACGCCCGGCGCCGCCGACCGTCGAAGAGCGTCGCGCCGCCGAGACCCATCCCGTGCTCGCGCGCGCGCTGGCCCTGATCCGCGCCGAGCTGCGCACGGATGGCGTGCGCGAATGGAACTGGGCACTCGCCGGCATGAACGATCGGCAGCTTCTCGCGGCCGCCGATTTCGCGCGCCGCAGCGACGTCATCGACCGGGCGATCAACACCGCCGAACGCACGCAGACGGAGCACGATTTCGCCCTGCGTTACCCGACGCCGTTCTTCGAACGGGTCGCGCCGCGCGTGCGCGAAGTCGATCTCGATCCCGCCTGGGTGTATGGCCTGATGCGGCAGGAGAGCCGCTTCATCCTGGACGCCAAGTCGAGCGCCGGCGCGAAGGGTCTGATGCAGCTGATGCCCGCGACGGCGAAATGGGTGGCGAAGAAGATCGGTCTGGCCAGCTACCATCCGGGCCGGGTCACCGACATGGACACCAACGTGACGCTCGGCACGAACTACCTGCGCATGGTGATGGACAACCTCGACGGCCACCCGGTGCTCGCCACCGCCGCCTACAATGCCGGTCCCGGGCGCGCGCGCAAGTGGCGCGCCGAAACGCCGCTCGAAGGCGCGATCTACGCCGAGACCATTCCCTTCAACGAGACGCGCGACTACGTGAAGAAGGTGATGGCCAATGCGGTGCACTACGCGATGCTGATGGGCCTGCCGGCGCCCGCACTGACGCAGCGGCTCGGCACCATCCGCCCGCGTGGTTTCGCCGACGACAGCGCGGGAAACCTGCCGTGAAGAACGCATTGCTGATCGGCGGCACCGGCTTTTTGGGCAGCGCGCTGGCGTGCCGTCTCGCCAGCGCCGACTTTGCGCTGACCCTGCCGACGCGCCGCCGCGAGCGCGCCAAGCCTCTCACCGTGCTGCCGACGGCGAGCGTCGTCGAGGCCGACGTGCATGACGAAGCCACACTCGCCCGGCTGATGGCCGGACAGGATCTGGTCGTCAATCTCGTCGGCATCCTGAAAGGGGATTTCCAGCGCACCCACGTCGAGCTGCCCGGCAAGGTTGCGCGCGCCGCCGCCCAGGCCGGCGTGCCGCGGCTGATCCACGTCTCGGCGCTGGCCGCCGCAACGGACGCGCCTTCGCACTACCTGCGCTCCAAGGCGGCCGGCGAGGCGGCGGTGAAGGCCGCCTATCCCGAGGCCACGATCTTCCGGCCCTCGGTGATCTTCGGGCGCGGCGACAGTTTCCTGACGCTGTTCGCCGACTTGCTCAGACTGGCGCCGGTGGTGCCGCTCGCCTGTCCCGAGGCGCGCTTCCAGCCGGTCTGGGTCGAGGATGTCGTCGCCGCGATCATTGCCAGCCTCGCCCACCCGGAAAGCAAGGGGCAGACTCATTCCCTGTGCGGCCCGCGCGTCTATACGCTGCGCGAGCTGATCGCCTACACCGGCTGGCTTTCCGGCCATCCGCGTCCAATCATCGGCCTGCCGCGCGCGCTCTCCTACCTCCAAGCCTGGCTGATGGAGCTCGTCGGCGGGCCGATGACGCGCGACAACCTGCGCTCGATGCAGGTGCCCAACGTCTGCCCGGCCGGCTGCACGCTGCCCTTCGGCCTGCACGCCACGCCGCTCGAAGCCGTGGCACCGGGCTATCTCGTCACCCATTGAACACGCGTTTCCAACCTTGTCCCGCGCATGGCCGTTTGATAGAGTAATACCGTTCGTTTCAAGTATTACCCGAAGAGGTTCGTCGTGCTGACTTCATCCGTCACCAGCAAGGGGCAGGTCACCATTCCAGCAGAGCTGCGCGCCAAGCTTGGCATCCAGCCTGGCGATCGCGTCGGCTTTCTCGAAGAGAATGGCCGCATCGTGCTGCAGCGTCAGGAAACGGCCATCAGCTCGGTGTTCGGCATGATCAAAGCCAAGCGTGGCGTCAGTCAGGAAGAAATGGACGCTGCAGTGGCAGCCGGATGGAAGCGTCGTGCTCGCCCTTGATACCAATGCGCTGGTGCGCGTGCTGATCGACGACCCCGCCGCCGCGGCGCAATGCCAGGCGGCGCGCGCGGCGGTCGCGGCGGCAGGCGAGGTCCATGTCTGCCAGATCGTACAGGTCGAAGCCGTCTGGGTGCTGACCAGCGCCTATGGCCTGGGCAAGGCGGATTTGTTGCGCGTTCTCGAAACCATTGCCCATCACCCTGCCTTCCACCTGCAACGCCCGGAAATCTTTCTGGCGGCATTGCAGCATTATCGGGAAGGCCATGCGGATTTCGCGGACTGCCTGATTCTGGCCGAAAGCGCGGCGGCCGGATGCCCATTGGCGACATTCGATCGCAAGTTGGGCAAACTGCCTGGCACGCAGCGCATCGATTAGTCCATGCGCTTCTATCGAGTCGGCGGCGCGGTGCGCGATCAGCTCCTCGGCCTGCCGGTGCAGGACCGCGACTGGGTGGTGGTCGGCGCCACGCCCGAGGAAATGCTCGCGCGCGGCTTCACGCCGGTGGGCAAGGATTTCCCGGTCTTCCTCCATCCGCACACCCACGAGGAATACGCGCTGGCGCGCACCGAGCGCAAGAGCGGCCGCGGCTACCACGGCTTCACCTTCCACACCGCGCCCGATGTCACGCTCGAAGCGGATCTCGCCCGCCGCGACCTGACGATCAACGCGATCGCGCAGGCCGAGGACGGCACGCTGATCGATCCCTACGGCGGCCGCGCCGATCTGGAGAAGAAAATCCTGCGCCATGTCTCGCCGGCCTTCGCCGAGGACCCGGTGCGCATCCTGCGCGTGGCGCGCTTCGCCGCACGCTTCGCCGATTTCGCCGTCGCGCCGGAAACGCTGGAACTGATGCGCGCGATGGTGGAAAACGGCGAGGTCGATGCGCTGGTGCCCAAGCGCGTCTGGCAGGAATTCGCGCGCGGCCTGATGGAGGCGAAGCCATCACGCATGTTCGAGACCCTGCGGGCATGCGGCGCCTTGAGGAAGCTGCTGCCGGAACTCGACCGGCTCTGGGGTGTGCCGCAGCGCGCCGACTTTCACCCGGAGGTCGATACCGGCCTTCATGTGATGATGGTGATCGACATGGCGGCGCGGCTCGGGCTTTCCCTGCCGGCGCGCTTCGCCGCCCTCACCCACGATCTGGGCAAGGGTGAGACGCCCGCCGAGATCCTGCCGCGCCACATCGGCCACGAACAGAAGAGCGTCGCGCTCCTGGAACCGCTGTGCGAAAGGCTGCGCGTGCCGACGCAGTGCCGCGATCTCGCGCGGCTGGTCGCGCGTTACCACGGCGACATCCACAAGGTCGCCGAACTGCGGCCGGAGACGCGGCTCACGATTCTGGAACGCTGCGACGCGCTCAGGCGTCCGGCACGCTTCGAAGAGATTCTCGCCGCCTGCGAGGCCGACTATCGCGGCCGGCTCGGCTGGGAGGAGAAGGATTACGCAGCCGCCCGCGCCTGGCGGCAGGCGCTCGCCGCGGTACAGGCCGTCGATGCCGGCGCGATCGCGAAATCCTGCGCCGACAAGGCGCAGATTCCCGCGCGCATCCACGAGGCTCGCGTCAGGGCGATTGCTTCAATAACGCCTTGAAGCTCGCCAGCCGCGCATTGCCGGCAGCCTTCTCCGCGGCCTTGTCTGCAAAAGTCGGCGCTGACGGGACGGCACCCTCGTGCTTGATGTCATCGCCCATCTCGGCGATGAAGCGCGAGGCGGCCCGCTCGACGATCTCCTTGCCCTGCTTGCGCCTCATGCACCAGCTGATGTTGAGGCTCATCTGCGCGCGCGTGATGCCGACGTACATCAGCCGGCGCTCTTCCTCGACATTGCCGGCCTCGATCGACTCGCGGTGCGGCAACGAGCCCTCCTCGACGCCGACGAGGAATACATGGCGGAATTCGAGCCCCTTCGCCGCGTGGAGTGTCGCGAGCTGCACGGCATCGACGTTCTCGTCCCGTTTGTCGAGCATCGTGATCAGCGCGACGGTCTGCGCGAGTTCCAGCAGGTTCTTTTTCTCCTCCTCGCCCTTCGCCGAGAGCCAGCCGACGAACTCGCGCACGTTGGCCCAGCGGGCCTCGGCATCGCGCGCATCCATCGACTCGAACAGCCAGGCTTCATAACCGATGGCCTTGAGCAGGTCGTCGAGCACCTGGCCGGCGGGCTCCTTCTGCGCCCGCCATGCCATGCGATTGACGAAGCCGCCGAACTCGCGCAACAGCGCGAGCTGCGGCGCCTTGATCTCGAGCTCCAGCCCTGGCGCGAAGATCGCGGCGAACAGGCCGATGTGGCGCCGGCCCGCCGCGTGGCCGAGCGCTTCGAGCGTCGTACCGCCGATACCGCGCTTCGGGGTCGTGGCGGCGCGGATGAAGGCCGGATCGTCGTCCGGATTCGCCAAGAGGCGCAGGTAGCTGACGACGTCCTTGATCTCGCTCCTGTCGAAGAACGACTGCCCGCCCGAGAGCACATAGGGCACCTTGTGGGCGCGCAGCTGCTGCTCGAACAGTCGCGCCTGGTGGTTGCCGCGGTAGAGGATCGCGTAGTCGCGCCAATGGCCGCGCGTCTCGAACTTGTGCGCCATCAGGCGCGTCACCACCCACTCGGCCTCGTGCTGATCGTCGCGGCAGGCCATCACGCGGATCGGGTCGCCATGGCCCTTGTCCGACCACAGCCTTTTTTCGAACAGCTTCGGGTTGTGGCGGATCACGCTGTTGGCCGCCTTGAGGATGCGCGTCGTCGAGCGGTAGTTCTGCTCGAGCTTGATCACCTTGAGGCGCGGATAGTCGGCGGCGAGCTGGCGCAGGTTGTCGACGTCGGCGCCGCGCCAGGCATAGATCGACTGGTCGTCGTCGCCGACCGCGGTGAAGGCGGCGCGCTCGCCGGTAAGGAGCCGCATCAGCCGGTTCTGGCAGCGGTTGGTGTCCTGGTATTCGTCGACCAACAGATGCCAGATGCGCGTGCGCCAGCGCCGCGCAACCTCTTCGTCCCGTTCGAGCAGCTGTACCGGCTTCATGATCAGGTCATCGAAATCGACGGCCTGATAGGCCTTCAACGTCCGCTCGTACTCGGCATAGACGCGGGCCGCGCCGGCTTCGAGGTCGTCGGCGGGCGAGACGTCCTCCGGGCCGAGCAGCGCGTTCTTCCACAGTGAAATGCGCTGCTGGATCCACTTCACGCGCGACTTGTCCGCGTCCTTGAGCATCTCCTGAAAGAGCGCCGCCGTGTCGCTGGCGTCGAGGATCGAGAAGCCAGGCTTCAAGCCCACCGCCTGCGCCTCCATGCGCAAAAACTTCGCGCCGAGGGCGTGAAAGGTGCTGATATTCACTTCGCCGGCGCGCTCGCCGACCCGTTTGGCAACGCGTTCCTTCATCTCGCGCGCCGCCTTGTTGGTGAAGGTGATCGCGGTGACATGCGCAGGCTGCATGCCGCATTCGCCGATCAGATAGGCAATCTTCTCGGTGATCACGCGCGTCTTGCCGCTGCCCGCGCCGGCGAGCACCAAGAGCGGGCCATCGAGATAGCGGATCGCCTCCCGCTGCGGCGGGTTCAATCCCTGCTGCATCGAGGTTCAGACAATCGCGCGATCCAGGCGCCGGATGCGAGCCAATGCATCGTTGGCGGTGCGCTCGGCGATACGTAGATCGTAATCGGCTTGCAATCCCATCCAGAATTCCGCACTGGTACCGAAATAACGCGCCAGCCGCAGAGCCGTATCGGCCGTGATGCCGCGCCGCTCGCGGACGATGTCGTTGATGCGCGGCGCAGGCACGCCGAGTGCGATGGCCAGCGCATTCGCTGACAGATGGAGCGGCAAGAGGAATTCCTCGCGCAGGATCTCGCCCGGATGGATTGGCCGCATGCCGTTATGAACTTCGCTCATTCCGTTTCCTCAGTGGTAATCCACGATCTCCACATCGAACGCCTGCCCGTCGTTCCAGACGAAGCACACGCGCCACTGATCGTTGATGCGGATACTCCATTGTCCTTTCCGGTCGCCCTTCAACATCTCCAGCCGGTTCTGCGGCGGAATGCGCAGATCGTCAAGACGCACGGCCCGATGCAACATCGCCAACTTGCGCTCTGCTACAGCGCGGAAAGCCTGCCAACGGCGGTGGCAACGCTGTCCAGCGAATAGCGCCTCGGTGTCCTCACACTTGAACGACCGGATCATAGCGTCAAGATATAACGCCTGACGTTAAATATCAAGCGTTATATTGGAAGAGGGTGCCGTCCCGCCAGCGCCGACTTTCACTTCAGTGCGCCGAACACCTTCTTCGCCAGATTGCCCGCGGCGCCGACCGGGTTTTCACGGATCGCCTTTTCTTCCTCGGCGATCATCAGGTAGAGGCCGTCGAGCGCCTTCTCTGTGACGTAGTTCTCCAGATGGGCATCCTTTTCCTTGACGAGGCCGAACTTAGCTCCCTTGCTGGCGAATTTCTCATAGGCGTCTTTCAATTTCACCTTGTCGATGGCCTTCTTGACGATCGGCAGGAACTTCTGGGTGAGCGGCCCTTGGGTCTTCTGCCTGAAATATCGCGTGCCGGCATCCTCCCCGCCGGTGAGAATGGATTTCGCATCCTCGACGCTCATCTGCTTCACGGCGTCGATCAGCAGCCTCTTCGCTTCCGGCACCGCCGCTTCGGCGGCGCGGTTCATCGCCAAGACCAGTTCGTCCGCCTGCTTGCCCATGCCCATGGCACGCATCAGCCCCTCGGCCTGCTCCAGATAGCCCGGCAGTGGAATCCTCACCTTCGGGTTGCCGAGAAAACCATCGGGCCGGCCGAGCAGATCGACGGCCTTGGCCGCGCCCTGCGTCAGGGCCTCCTTCAGGCCACCGCCCGCTTCCTGGGAAGAGACATCGGCCAACGACAACGCGTGGGCGCCGGCGACGAATCCCCAGCTGACGAAGAAGATCAGGAAATTTTTGAGCATCCCTATGGTTCGCATGATGTCATCGGCTCGGCGGCGCGGCTGTGTGGACTTGTCACAAAAATGAAATCTGGCAGAAATAGTATTCGAGTGGTTTCCCATGGCTTACCCGTAAGACGCCACATCCCCACTCACCAGAACTGACAGGAGCACCCCATGATCGTCAAGAAAATCCTTTCGGCGCTTGGCATCGTCGCCACGACCACGTTCATCGCACAGACCGCGTGCGCCCAGGCCGTGCAGGTCGATCCCGCGCTGCCCAGCTACACCAAGGCCAGCGGTGTATCCGGCAACTTTACCAGCGTCGGCTCGGATACGCTGAACAACCTGATGACGCTGTGGGCCGAAACCTACAAGCGTTTTTACCCCAACGTCAACATCCAGATCCAGGGCGCCGGCTCCTCCACCGCACCGCCCGCACTGATCGAGGGCGCCTCGAATTTCGGCCCGATGAGCCGCGTCATGAACGCCAAGGAAATCGAATCGTTCGAAAAGAAATATGGCTACAAGCCGACCGCCGTGCCCGTCGCCATCGACGCCTTGGCCGTGTATGTCAACAAGGACAACCCCATCAAGGGCCTGACGATGCCTGAGGTGGATGCGATCTTCTCGCCGACCCGCAAGTGCGGCCATCCCAATGACATCACCAAATGGGGCCAGGTCGGCCTGACCGGCGAATGGGCCGACCGGGCGATCGCGCTCTATGGCCGCAATTCGGTTTCCGGCACCTATGGCTACTTCAAGGAGCATGCGTTGTGCAAGGGCGACTTCAAGAAAACCGTCGCCGAACAGCCGGGCTCGGCATCCGTGGTGCAGAGCGTCAGCGGCCAGTTGAATGCCATCGGCTACTCGGGCATCGGCTACAAGACCTCGGGGGTGCGCGCCCTGCCGCTCGCCAAGAAGCCCGGCGCCCCTTACGTCGAAGCCGATCCCAAACACGCGCTCGATGGCAGCTACCCGCTGGCGCGCGTGCTCTACGTCTATGTGAACAAGCGCCCCAACACCGAGCTGCCGCCGCTCGAACGCGAGTTCTTCAAGATGGTGCTCTCCAAGGAGGGCCAGCAGGTCGTCGTCAAGGATGGATTCGTGCCGCTGCCCGCCAGCATGGCGTCGAAGGCCCTGGCCGATCTGGGTATCCACTGAACCGCGCCTGCGCTGCGTATCCGGCCGCCGTGCTGGCGGCCGGTTTGACCTGAAGAATACGGAGTCATCACCATGAACATCAAAGCACGCTCCTCTGCCCGCCTGTTGGCCGCCGCGCTGGCGCTCGGCGCGCTGGGCCTTGCCGGTTGCGCCACGCAGCACACCACGGCGGTATCGGCCGACACGAAGGCAGTCCAGCCGGCGCCTGCCGAACGAGCCCACTATTTCCTCGTCTTCCATGAAAATGGCCGGCTTTATGCCTTCAGCGACCCGGCGCTCTATCTGCTCTTCCTGGAACACGACGAAGTCCCGCTGACGCGCACCCGCATCGGCGGAGGCCCGGAAGGGCAGACCGTGATCTTCGGCCTCACCAAGAAGGAAGCCGAGATCCCGCTCAATGTACCGATCGCCGCCGAGAAGTTCTTCGACGACAAGGCTGGCGAGGTCGGCGCATTCTATGGCGAGGTCATCCATAACGGCCGCTACTATGTCTTCGGCGAATGGCAGGACCTGAAGGATTTCCTGCAGCACAAGGAAGTTGCCTGGACATACACGGAAATCGGTGCCGGTCCGAAAGGCGAAACGGTGATCTACGCGCTGAACAAGAAAACCAAGGATGCCGGCCGCCCCGTCGTACTCGTCGAATCCTTCAAAAAGCTGCACCAGAAGAAATAACGCCGCGTTGGCCATTCTCGCCAACGCCAAGCGGGGCGCAGGGGCTTTCCGTCGGAATGCCCCTGCGTCGTGCTGCAATGTATAGACTGCACGGCATCTCATTCTCTGCCAACCGGTGAATCATGGAAAAGATCGAGGCCAACATCAGCAAGGTCGGAGGGTTGACCGGCCGGCGCATGACCAAGGACAAGATATTCAAGCATGTGATGACCTTCGGCGGGCTGAGTGTCATCGTCGCGATCAGCCTGATCTTTTTCTATCTCGCCAGCGTGGTCGTGCCGGTTTTCATGCCCCCCAGCCTGGGCAAGCCCGCGACGTTCCGGTTTGCGGAAAGCGGCGCCGATACCGTCTATCTGACCAGCGAAGAACAAGCCGAGATCGGCGTACGCATGACCCTTCACGGGGAAGTGCGCTTCTTCGGCATGCAAGACGGCCACGAGATCGCCATCGACAAGGTGACTGCCGATGGCACGCCCGTCAGCTTCGCTGCGGGCGATCCGGCCAAAGGCGTGGTCGCCTATGGACTGGCGGATGGCAGGCTCGTGCTCGTCAAACCCGCCTTCGAGGTCCGCTACACGAAGGATCCGGCCCATCCCGGCAAGGATATCCGCACCATCACGCCGCATCTGGAATATCCTCTTGGCAAGGCGCCGATCGTCATCGACCCGGAACGGCGGGCGCTGAAACGGATCGCCGTGCAATATGACGACAACGAAACCAGCGTCGCCGCGCTGACGGCGGATGGGCGCCTGTTGCTGACCAGCATCGGCAGCAAGACCAATCTGATCACCGGCGAAACGAGCGTCGAGCAGAACACGGTCGTCCTGCCGCCGGTTCCGCATGGCGAAATCACGCAACTGTTGCTCGAAGTCAAGCAGCGCGAACTGTATGTGCTGCACGATGGCCGCTTCGTGACCCACTACGACGTGATGGACAAGGCCAATCCCCGCCTGGTGCAGACCGTCGAGCTCTTTCCCGCGGGCGAAACGGTCGGCGCCGCGACGATGCTCTCCGGCGGCTATTCGCTGATCATCGGCTCGGACAAGGGCAACATTGCCCAATGGTTCCTGGTCCGCGATCAGGACAACAACTATCACCTCACACACATCCGCTCGTTCCCGCCGCTCGACGGCAAGATAACGGTTCTCGTGCCCGAATATTTCCGCAAGGGTTTCCTGGCCGGCGACGAACGGGGCGAACTCGGCCTCTATTACGCCACTTCACAACGTCAGTTGCTCACCTACAGCACTGGGTCCCAGCCGGTCGTCCAGGCCGGCATCGCGCCGCGCGGCAACGCGCTGCTGGCGGAAAGCGCCGATGGCCGCCTGACCACCGCACATGTCCATAACGAATACCCGGAGGTTTCCTTCTCCGCGCTGTGGCAAAAGGTCTGGTACGAAAGCTACAGCGAGCCGGAATACGTCTGGCAATCGACCGCGGCCAACTCCGACTTCGAGCCGAAATTCAGCCTCGCGCCGCTCACGCTCGGCACGTTGAAGGCCGCCTTCTACGCGATGCTGGTCGCCGTGCCACTGGCGGTGCTCGGCGCGATTTTCGCCGCCTATTTCATGTCGCCGAAGATGCGCGGCATCGTCAAACCGTCGATCGAGATCATGCAGGCCCTGCCGACCGTGGTGCTTGGTTTCCTCGCCGGGCTGTGGCTGGCGCCCTACATCGACAACAATCTGGCCGGCACCCTGCTCGCCATCTTCCTGCTGCCGGTCACCTTCCTGCTCGCGGCCTGGCTCTGGCATCGGCTGCCGCAAAAGCTGACGCAACGCGTGGGGCCCGGCTGGGAAGCCGCGTTGCTGATCCCCGTGATCCTGACCGTCATGGCGGGTGCCTTGGAAATCGGCCATCCGCTCGAGGCGGTGCTGTTCGACGGCGACCTGCCCCACTGGCTCCATCATCGGCTCGGCTGGTCCTACGAGCAACGCAACTCGCTGGTGGTCGGCATCGCGATGGGGTTTGCCGTCATCCCGACGATCTTCTCGATCGCCGAGGACGCGGTATTCAGCGTGCCCAAGCATCTGACCTCCGGTTCGCTGGCCCTGGGCGCCACTCCTTGGCAGACGCTCTATCACGTCGTGCTGCTGACCGCCAGTCCCGGCATCTTCTCCGCGATCCTGATCGGGCTCGGGCGCGCCATCGGCGAGACCATGATCGTGCTGATGGCCACCGGCAACACGGCGGTGATGGATCTGTCGATCTTCACCGGCTTTCGCACCCTGTCGGCCAACGTCGGCGTGGAAATGGGCGAAGCCGCCGTCGGCACCACCCATTACCGCCTGCTGTTCTTCTCCGCCCTGGTGCTGTTTTTGATCACCTTCGTCGCGAACACGCTGGGCGAACTGGTGCGCCAGCGGCTGCGCGAGAAATACAGTTCATTGTAAGGATGCCTCGTCATGCGTAACTGGTTCAAGAGCGGAGAACCCTGGATCTGGATGACGGCCGGCGCGGTCGCGCTCTCGCTCGTCATGGTCTATGCGGTCGTCTGGCTCACCGCCGCCCGCGGCCTGACTCACTTCTGGCCCCATCCGGTGGTGCAAACGACTTTCACCGACAGCGATGGCAAAGCGGTGCGCGTGATCGGCGAGCTCCACGACGAAGAGGAGGTCTCGCTGCTGCGGCTGCGCGAGGCGGGCTTCAAGATCGACGGCAAGGACAAGTTCACCACGCGCTATCTCTTCAAGCTCGGCAACCGCGACATCACGGGGAACGATTTCAAATGGCTTCCGCTGCCGCTGCTCGGCAAGTTTGAGTATCCGCAGGATGTGCTGACGCTCGAACGACGCGAATGGGGCAACTTCTACGGCCATTTGAAGGAGGTCAAGGAGGAAGGCAAGGTCGTCGCCGCGGGTGCGGATGCCTGGCCCGAGCTGCAAAAACGGCTGGCACGCTCCAGCGCGCTGTTCAAGCAGATCTACCATCTGGAGAAAGTCGAGATCGGCAATGTCAATTACGCACTCGAGAAGTTGCGCCTCAAGGAGCGCAAGCTCGAACTGCAGCAGCGCCTCACCGAGGCCGACAAAGCAGCGATCGCCGCGCAGCGCGCCCAGCTTCAGGCGGAATTCCTCGCCCTGCAGGAAAAGCTGGAAAAACTGCGCCACGAAATCAAGCGCGACAGCCTCACCGCCGAGATCGCCGACGGCCGCAGCATCGACATCCCCCTCGCCAACGTCGCCGACGCCTATCTCGCCAACGCCATGACCACGCCCCAGAAGGTGCAGCATTATGGGCGCAAGCTGTGGGAGTTCATCTCCGACGACCCACGCGAGGCGAATACCGAAGGCGGCATCTTTCCGGCGATCTTCGGCACCGTGCTGATGGTGATCTTGATGGCGGTGCTGGTCACGCCGCTGGGCATCATGGCGGCCATCTACATGCGCGAATATGCCAAGCAGGGACCGCTGATCCGCATCATCCGCATTTCCGTCAACAATCTCGCCGGCGTGCCATCGATCGTCTATGGTGTGTTCGGCCTCGGCTTCTTCGTCTATTTCCTCGGCCACAACATCGACCAGCTCTTCTATCCCGAAGCAGCGCCCGCCCCGGTGTTCGGCAGCCCGGGAATTCTCTGGGCATCCCTGACGCTCGCCCTGCTCACGCTGCCGGTGGTGATCGTCGCCACCGAGGAGGGGCTGGCACGCGTGCCGCGCAGCATCCGCGAGGGCAGCCTGGCGCTCGGTGCGACCAAGGCGGAAACACTGTGGCGCACCGTGCTGCCGATCGCCAGTCCGGCGATGATGACCGGCCTGATCCTCGCCGTGGCGCGCGCCGCCGGCGAGGTGGCGCCGCTGATGCTGGTCGGCGTCGTCAAGCTGGCCCCCAGCCTGCCGCTCGACGGCAACTTTCCTTTCCTGCATCTCGAACGCAAGTTCATGCATCTGGGCTTTCATATCTACGACGTCGGCTTCCAGAGCCCCAACATCGAAGCCGCGCGGCCGCTCGTCTATGCCACGGCCTTGCTGCTGGTGCTGATCATCGTCGTGCTCAACCTGTTTGCCATCCGCCTGCGTCATCGCCTGCGCGAGAAGATGCGCGGACTCGAAGGCGTCTGACCCGCCAATGCTCCATACTTCGTCCGAAGGACCGACAAGATGAATGCCAATCCCGACAAGACCCATGCGATGCAGTTCGGCGATCTCGGCCGCGCGCCGCTGGAACCGACGAACGACCATGTCCTGCACGTCGAGAGACTGAATCTGTTCTATGGTGACAATCACGCGCTCAAGAACGTCGATCTGCAGATTCCCCGCAATCGCGTCACGGCCTTCATCGGCCCGAGCGGCTGTGGCAAATCGACACTGTTGCGCTGCTTCAACCGCATGAACGATCTGGTCGACAACTGCCGCATCGAAGGCCGGATCCTGCTCGACGGCAAGAACATCTACGACCATGACGTGAATGTCGCGCTGCTCCGCCGCCGCGTCGGCATGGTGTTCCAGAAGCCCAATCCGTTTCCCAAGTCGATCTACGAGAATGTCGCCTATGGCCTGCGTATCATGGGTGTGAATGACCGGGCCACCCTCGACGAGGCCGTCGAACGCGCGCTGCGCGGTGCGGCGCTGTGGGACGAAGTCAAGGATCGCCTCGATGAAAGTGGCATGAGCCTGTCCGGCGGCCAGCAGCAACGCCTGGTGATCGCCCGCGCCATCGCCCTGCAACCGGAAGTGCTGCTGCTCGACGAGCCCTGCTCCGCGCTCGATCCGATCTCCACCGCGAAAATCGAAGAGTTGATCGACGAGCTGAAAAGCACATTCACGATCATCATCGTCACCCACAACATGCAGCAGGCAGCGCGCATTTCCGACGTCACCGCCTATATGTATCTGGGCGAGCTGATCGAATTCGGTGCGACCGACACCATCTTCATCAAACCTGCGGACAAGCGCACCGAGGATTACATCACCGGCCGCTTCGGCTAGAGAGGAGAAGCATATGCACGAGCACATTTTCAAGCGTTTCGATGCCGAGCTCGACGATATCCGCGCCCGCATCACCCAGATGGGCGGCCTGGTCGAGGAGCAGATGCGCGCCGCGATGACCGCCCTGGGCGGCGAGGACCGCGAACTCATCGAACTGGTCATCGCCCGCGATGCCGGGGTCGATCAGATGGAACTCTCCATCGACGCTGCCTGCGCGCACATCATCGCGCGCCGGCAGCCCACGGCGATCGACCTGCGCATGATCATGGCGGTGAGCAAGATCGTCACCGACCTGGAGCGCATCGGCGACGAAGTGAAAAAGATCGCCAAGGGTGCACGCAAGATTTTCGAACAGGGCATGGGCGGTTGCCTGACGCAGGTCACCGAGATCCGCTATGTCGGCGAGCGCGTCCTGGACATGCTGCACGACGTGCTCGATGCCTTCGTGCGCGTGGATGCGGATGCCGCTCTGGCGATCATCAGGCGCGACAAGGAGGTAGACGAGAGTTTCCGCTCCATCGTGCGCCAGCTGGTCACCTTCATGATGGAGGATCCACGCACGATCAGCACCGCGCTCGACATCATTTTCATCGCCCGCTCCGTCGAGCGTATCGGCGACCACACCAAGAACATCGCCCGCGACGTCATTTTCATCGCCAAAGGGGAGGACGTGCGACACACCGTCCTGGGCAAGCAGGGAATGGAGGGAGAAAACGCGCAATGAGTGGTCAGCCACGCATTCTGGTGGTCGAGGACGAAGCCGCGATCCAGGAGCTGCTGCGTTATTCCCTGGAACAGGCGTCATTCGAGGTCGTCGTGCTCGGTAGCGCCGAAGCCGCGCTCGAGGAAATCCGCCAACGCCTGCCCGCGCTGGTCCTGCTCGACCTGATGCTGCCCGGCATGTCGGGCAGCGCCCTGGCGAAACGCCTGCGCAGCGAAGCGCGCACGCGCGAATTGCCGATCATCATGGTCACGGCGCGCGCCGACGAGACCGACCGCATCCAGGGCCTCGACCTCGGCGCCGACGACTATGTCAGCAAACCTTTCTCACCGAAGGAGCTGATCGCCCGCATTCGTGCCGTATTGCGCCGGCGCGCGCCGCACCTCGCCGGCGACCCCGTGGAGATCGGCCCGGTGCGTCTCGATCCCGCCTCGCGCACGGTCACCTGCAATGGCCAACCCATCGCGCTGGGCCCGACGGAATTCGAACTGCTGCAATATCTGATGACCCACCCGAACCGGGCCCTGACGCGCGACCAGCTGCTGAATGCCTTGCGCGGCGACCATCGCTTTCTCGAGGATCGCACCATCGACGTCTATATCCGGCGCCTGCGCGCCGGGCTCGGCCCGGTCGGCGACGCGTTGATCGAGACGGTGCGTGGCGTCGGCTACAAACTGACGAGCCCGGCAGGATGAACGCCGCGGCGCTGGCGCTGTTGCTGCTGGCGCTCGCTGGCGCGCTCGCCATCGCTCTGGCGCTGCAGATCCGCCAGCGCAACGCGCTGCGCGACTGGCTCATCGCCCCCGATCTGCACCCGCTGCCCGATGGCCGTGGCGTCTGGTATGAAATCTTTTCGCGCCTGCGCAAAACACGCAAGCAGGAACAGTTGCGGCGTGCCGAGCTTGGCAATGCGCTGGAACGCTTTCGTCTCGCGGTCCAGTCCCTGCCCGAAGGCGTCATGCTGCTCGACACGCAGATGCACATCGAATGGCTGAACGATGCCGCTTGCCGCCAGTTCGCTCTCGATGCGGTGCGCGATCCCGGCACGCTGGCGGTGCAACTGATCCGCCAGAGCGAATTCCGTCAGCTGATCGACAGCTATCGCGCCCGTCCCGTCAAGCAGTCGACCTTGCTCCGTGCAGGCAGCAATGGCGAGGAGCGGGTTCTCTCGGTGACGTTGCTGCCTTTTGCGGCGACGGGAACCCTGCTCGTCGCCACCGACGTCACCGAACAGGTGCGCAGCGAGCTCGGACAGCGTGATTTCATCGCCAACGTCTCGCACGAGCTGCGCACGCCGCTGACCGTGATCACCGGCTTTCTCGAGCAGTTCAATGGCGACGACCCGCCCACGGGCGAGATGGCGCGCAGGTTTCACCGCCTGATGGCCGAACAGGCGGAGCGCATGAACCGGCTGATCGCCGATCTGCTGACCTTGTCCAGTCTCGAAAGCAGCGGCCAGCCGCCGCGCGACGAGGTGATCGATGTGCCAGCGCTGCTCGAAACCCTGCGCAACGAGGCGCTCGCGCTCTCCGCCGGCAGACATGCCATCGACATTACCGATTCTTCGGCCGGCAAACTGCGCGGCAGCGCCGACGAATTGCGCAGCGCCTTCGGCAACCTGGTGTTCAACGCCGTGCGCTACACGCCGGCGGGCGGCAAGATCACAATGGCCTGGCGCCTGATCGACGGCCAACCGACCTTTGCCGTGACCGATACCGGCATCGGCATCCCGCCCGAGCACATCCCGCGCCTGACGGAGCGTTTCTACCGCGTCGACAAGGGCCGTTCGACCGCGGTCGGCGGCACCGGGCTCGGCCTGGCGATCGTCAAGCACGTGCTCGTCCGCCATGGCGGCATGCTGAAAATCGATTCGGTCCCGGGCAAGGGCAGCATCTTCACCGTGGCCCTGCCAGCCGACCGGCGGGCCTGAGGCAGCGCAGAGAGCGGCGAAGGACGCCACCGACAGGCCCTGTTCTCTGCCAATGGATCGAAGGCAGGGTGTCCAGTTGTCATCCATTTGTCAACTTCCCGGCCTAAGCTGCAGGCTCGGTCAATGCCCGTATGCTCATGTCGAATCGAAACAGCCTCAGCCCTTTTCCCGCCGAGGCCCGCCTCGCGCCTCATCATGGCGGCCTGGCCCGGCAAATCATCGCGGCGGCAGCGCAGGAATCGCTGTGCGAAGAGTCCCCCGCCTATCGGCTCGAATGGCGGAACCGGATCAGTGCGGAAGACCTGCACGCGTTTTCCCGAGTTTTCGAGCGTCAGCAACTGCATGCGGTGTTCCAGCCCATTCTCGACCTGTCACAGCGGCGTTTCCTCGGCTATGAGGGCCTGATCCGCGGTCCTGCGGATACGCCCTTGCACAGCCCGCAGCTATTGCTCGAGCTCGCCGCGGCCAGCCAGTTGACAGTCGAATTCGAGCGCCTGTGCCGGGAGACGATCCTGCGCGATTTCGCGGCCCGAAAGCTCGATGGCCTGCTGTTCCTCAACGTCAGCGCCGGCGCCCTCGCCGATCCACGCTTCCTGGATGGCGCGACCACGCGCTTGTTTCAGGAGCTGCGCCTGCGGCCTGGTCAGATCGTCATCGAGATCACCGAAAACCAGCAGGTCGACGACTTGGCCGCCTTGCAAGAAGTGTTGCAACACTACCGCGGCCAGGGCTTCCAGATCGCGATCGACGACCTCGGCGAAGGTTTTTCCAATCTGCGCATGTGGTCCGAGATCCACCCGGAATACGTCAAGATCGACCAGCACTTCATCCGCAACATCGCCAACGACCCGATCAAGTTCCGTCTGGTGCGGGCCATGCGCGACATCGCCGAGGCGACCCATGCGCGCCTGATCGCCGAGGGCATCGAAACCGAAAGCGAATTGATCACGATCCGCGACCTGGGCATCGCGCATGGCCAAGGATTTCTGATCAGCCGGCCCGCCATCCAACCCGAAACGGCCCCTGGCAGCGAGGTTCGTCGCCTGCTCGACCAGTCCCGGCTGATCGTCTTCCCGAACCAGCCCGGCCAAGCGGGCGCCAAAGTGCGCCAGCTCTTGCAAGCCGTCGAGCCGGTGCTGCCCTCCACCTGCAATCAACGAGTGCTCGAGCGTTTCGAGGCCTCCCCCAGCCTGATCGCGTTGCCCGTCGTCACCGCGGAAGGCATACCGGTCGGCCTGATCAATCGCTACACCTTGACCGACCGCTTCGCCCGCCCTTACCGACGCGAGATCTACGGCAAGCAGCCCTGCACCCGCTTCATGAACGATGCGCCGATCAAGGTCGATCATGCCCTGCCGATCCAGGAACTCGGCCAGCTGCTCGGCCGCGCGCAGCCGCAGCAACTGATCGACGGCTTCATCATCACCGAAGACGGTCGTTATCTGGGCGTCGGCAGCACCCAGGCGCTGATGGGTCTGATCACCGAGTTGCAAATCCGCGCGGCACGCTATGCCAATCCGCTCACCCAACTGCCGGGCAACGTCCCGATCGATGAGCACATCGACCGTCTGCTGCACAACGAGGTGGGCTTCACCGCGTGTTATTGCGACATCGACCACTTCAAGCCGTTCAACGACAGCTACGGTTATCGCACCGGCGACCAGATCATCCAGCAAGTCGCCCTGCTGCTGAGCCGCCACTGCGATCCCCAGCTCGATTTCGTCGGCCATATCGGCGGCGATGATTTCATCTTGCTGATGCAAAGTAGCGACTGGGAAGCGCGTTGCCGCGCCATCATCGCCGACTTCGATCAGGCGCGCATCGCCTACCTGATGCCCGAACACGTGGATCAATCAGGCTATTTCGCCGAGAACCGCCGCGGCGAAAAGGTGTTCCATGCCTTGCCCTCCCTGTCGATCGGGGCGTTGACGGTCGTGCCGCACCATTTCGAGAGCCACCGCGAGCTTTCCGTCGCCTTGACCGCCGCGAAGAAAGAAGCCAAGAAGATTCCTGGCAGCGCACTGTTCATCGAACGCCGCCGCCAACCCTGACTCGAAAAGTCGGCGCTGGCGGGACGGCCCTATTGCTTGTCCGGCGCGAAATTGGTAACACCCATCTCCGCAAATGTCGCCTCGATGGCCGCGACGGCCTGCCGGATCGTCGCCGCGCCGATCACGCCGATGCAGCCGACGCGGAAGGTCTCCACCGTCGTCAGCTTGCCGGGATAGAGGATGAAACCCTTCTCCCGCACCTTGCGGTAGAAGATCTTGAAGTCGTAGGCCGCATCGGCCGGCGCATGGAAGGTGACGATGATCGGCGCCTGCACGGCGTCGGCGAGGAAAGTCTGGAAGCCCAGCGCGCGCATTCCAGCCACGAGGGTCGCGCAGTTCTCGGCATAGCGCGCCAGACGCGCCGGCTGGCCGCCCTCCTCGCGATACTGGTCGATGGCGGCGCGCAGCGCAGCGACGACGTGGGTCGGCGGCGTGAAGCGCCACTGGCCGGTCTTCTGCATATAGATCCACTGGTCGTGTAGATCCATCGCAAGCGAATGGCAGTTGCCCGCCGCCGCTGCCAGCGCTTCGCGGCGGACAACAACGAAACCCATGCCGGGCACGCCTTCAAGGCACTTGCCCGAGGCGGCGATCAGCGCGTCGAAGGGCATGCTCTGCGCATCGATGGGAATCGCGCCGAAGGAGCTCATCGCATCGACGATCAGCCGGCGGCCGCGCCGTGCAACCGTGTAGGCGATCTCGGGCAGCGGATTGAGGATGCCGGTGCCGGTCTCGCAATGCACCTGGGCGACGTGGGTGATCGCCGGATCGGCGGCGAGCGCCGCGTCGATGCACGCCGGATCGGCCGGTTCGTCCTCGCGGAAATCGAGCGCCACGGCCGGACGGCCGAGATAGTCGAGGATGCGCAGGATGCGCTGGCAGTAGGCGCCGTTGTTCGGCACCAGCACCTTGCCGTCCTTCGGCACCAGGGTGCCCAAGGCCGCCTCGACGGAGAACGTGCCGCTGCCCTGCAGCGGCACGCAGACATGCGTTTCGCCCGCGCCGGCGATCTCGGCGATGTCGCGGCAGACCGAGGCGGTCAGCTCGTTGAAGGCGCCATCCCACGAACCCCAGTCGCGCAGCATGGCCTGCTTGGTCGCTGCGGAGGTCGTCAGCGGTCCGGGGGTCAGCAAAACGGGATCGTTCATGTTGGTCTCCAAACGGTTTTCAGGGCACGATGGCGGCGCGCAGCACGCGGCGGGCGGCGGCATCGGCCATCGCCTCGTTCGCGGCGTCGAGCGGATACTTGCCATCGACGAGGGCGTGGAAGGGGAAGCGCGTGCGGTGTGCCGCGACGAATTCGAGCGCCTCGACGAGATGGCGCGGGTGGTAGTTATGCACGCCGCGCAGGCAGAGGAGTTTCTTGAGGATCAGGTTGGCGTCGATGATTGCCATCGCGCGCGGATTGACCACACCGCCGAGCACATAGGTGCCGCCGATGCGCAGCATCTCGAGCCCGGCCGGGATGACCGCGGGTGTGCCGCAGACCTCGATGACCGCGTCGGCGCCGGCGGGCGGGCACTGCGCGCGGATTTCCGCCGGGTCGGCGGCGGCATCGAAAGCCAAATCGACACCGAAACGGTAGGCCATCTCGCGCCGCGCCGGATCGGGATCGAGGCCGATCACGCGACGGGCGCCGCGCGCCTTGGCGATGGCGGCGCCGTAAAGTCCCAACAGGCCAAGCCCCTGCACGACGACGGTGTGACCGATGCGGATGTTCGCCGCCTCGGTGACTGCGATCATCGTCGCCACGCCGCAGTTGAGCGGCGTCGCCTCCTCGTCGGTGAGTTCGTCCGGCAGGCGCAGGATCCACGAGCGCGGCAGGATGTAGCAGTAATCGCCGAAACCGCCGTGATGGTGCGGCGGCTCGGCGACCGCTCGATGGCCGTATTTGTCGACGCCGGCCGCCTTCTGCGGCAGATCGAGCACTGCGCCGAAATAGTCTCCTTCGGGGGGGATGAAATATTCGCTCCAGGTCACGCGGTCGCCGAGGGCAAGCGGATCGCCGCGCATGTCCTGCGTGACGCCTTCGCCGAGCGCTACGATGTCGCCGATGATCTCGTGCCCCAACACGCCGGGGCACGGGTTCGGCCGCTGCCCCTGCCAGGAATGGATGTCCGAGCGGCAGATCGTCGCCATGCGAATCTTGACGAGCGCTTCGCCAGGCGCGGGCGGCCGCAACGGGTAAGACTCGATGCGAAACGGCGCATTCGGCGCGTCATAGACGGCCAGACGGCCGATGGCGGGAAGGGCAGCCATTTCAAACGACTCCGTTGATCGCGTAGTCGAAGATCTGGTGGCTTTTCAGCCCGCCAGCCGCGCGCTGCGCAAAGTCGGCGCTGACGGGACGGCTCAGGATGAAGGGCACGCGCGCCTCGGTCACCGCGCCGTGGCTGCGCAGCCGCGCGTCGGCGAGGTTCGAGAGGTCGTGGTCGGCTTGCGAGGCGCCGATCACCGTGCCGATGTCGCCAATCACCGCGACGTCGCCCTCGCGGTCGGGCGGCAGCTCGAAGCGCGCGCAGACCTCCTCTTTCGTGAGCGCCAGCTCAATGCCTGGGATGCCCTTGACGAGGTCGATGATCGCCGCCGGGCTCGCCCTGCCGCCGCGGCACCAGACGCGCACGAAGCCGCCCAGCGCACCGTGGTGACGCACGAAGGCGTCGGTGATCGGGCAGATGACTTTCGTGTCGCCGGCGCCGAAGGCGCGGTCGAGGATGTCCTGCAGGAAGATCACGTTCGGCGTGCCATCCGGCTTCGACTTGTCGTTCATGCCGTGGTCGGCCGTCAGCGCGACCGTGGCGCCAAGCGAAGCGAGCCGGCCGAAGCAGTCGTCGATGCGGCGATAGAACTCGCTGGAGACCGGGTCGCCCGGCGCGTGCTTGTGCTGGATGTAATCGGTCAGCGACAGGAACATCAGGTCGGGCCGCCGCGTCTCCAGCAGCTTGATGCCAGCTTCCAGCACGAAGAGCGACAGATCCATCGAATACATGTCCGGCTGCGGCATGCCGACGAGCGCCAGCACGTTCTCGATGCCGTTCTCGGTCAGCGTGCAGCGGTCGGCGAACTCGGACGAGAAACTCACGTTGCCACGCTGAAGATCGAGGTCCTTGCCGAGCTGCTTGCGCAGCTTGTCCTTGGCGGTGATCGACACGACCTTCGCGCCGGCATCGGCGAAGGTGGCGAGGATCGTGCGGCTCCTCAACAGTTCCGGGCCGGTCATGACGACCGCTTCGCCCGCCTCGTTGAGGTAGAAGTTGCCGGAGATGCCATGCACCGATGGCGGCGCACCGGTGATGATCGACATGTTGTTCGGGCAGGTGAAGCTCGGCACCGTGCCCTCGGCGATGGTCGAGAACCCTTCGCGCATGAAACGTGCGATGTTGGGAATGATGCCGTCTCGGAGCCCTTGTTCGATGTAGGCAGGATCGCCGCCGTCGATGCAGACGACGACGGTAGGACGCGACGGCCAGCGGTATTGAACGCCGTTGAGTGAAAGCATGTTCATGTAAGGTTCAGATCGCCCATTGACGGATGCGGGCGGAGACGAGGTCGATCAGGGTGACCGAGACGATGATGATGATGAGCACGGCGGCGGTCTGCGCGTATTCGAAGCCGCGGATCACCTCGTGCAGGACGACGCCGATGCCGCCCGCGCCGACGATGCCGAGCACGGAGGCCGAGCGCACGTTCGACTCGAAGCGGTAAAGCGAGTAGGAAATCCACAGCGGCAGCACCTGCGGAATCACGCCGTAGAGGATTTCCTCGAGCGCGTTCGCACCGGTGGCGCGCACGCCCTCGACGGGACGCGGGTCGATAGCCTCGACCGCCTCGGCGAAGAGCTTGGCAAGTACACCGGTCGTATGCACCCAGAGCGCCAGCACGCCAGCGAAGGGCCCGAGGCCGACCGCGACGATGAAGAGCATCGCGAACACCATTTCGTTGATGGCGCGGCACGCGTCCATCAGGCGGCGCATCGGCTGATAGACCCAGACCGGGGCGAGGTTCTCGGCGGACATCAGGCCGCAGGGAATCGCGCAGACGATGGCAAGCACCGTGCCCCAAATGGCGATATGCACGGTGACGACCATCTCCTCGAGATAGATGCGCCACTCGTGAAAGTCCGGCGGAAAGAATTCCCGGGCGAAGACGCGCATGTTGTCCGAATCCTTGAGCAGGTCGAACGGCCGCATGTCGGCACCTTGCCACGACCAGATCAGGACGAGGAAAAAGACGCCCCAGGCGAGGGTCGCACCGATGCCGGCGGGCGGCGGACGCAGCGAGACTTCTTGGACGGAAGGTACGGTAGCCATGATCGAAAAAGCGCCGGCAGACGCGAGCCCGCCGGCGCACGAGGGAGGATCACTTCATCTGCTTGGCGAGCTCGGCGAGCTTGGCGTCGATCTCGGCGAGCTTCGCTTTCTTGTCGGCCTCGGACATATTGGCGTCGTTCTCGAACTTCTTGCGATCCTTGAACAGCTCGAGCTGGCGGATCGGCAAGAGCTGCGCGTCGGTCGAGGCCTTGAAGCCGGCGAGGCGATACATGTTCTTGAGGATCTCCTTCTCGCGCTCGTTCTTGCCGTAATTGACGCAGAAGTCCTGGATCTTCTTCTTGAGATCGGCCGGCAGATCCTTGCGATAGACGAGCGGGTCGCGCGGGATCAGCGGCGAAGTCCAGAGGATGCGAATCTGTTCGAGCTTCTCGGGCGCCTTTTCCTTCATCTTCTGCGTCATCTCGCTGTTGCTGGTCGCGACATCGACCTGCTTGTTCAGCACGGCGAGGAAGTTGCCCTCGTGGTTGGCCGAGCGCACCACCTTGAAGTGCGTCTTCGGATCGAGGTTGTTGAGCGTGAAGACGTAATAGGTCGGCACCAGCGTGCCGGAGGTCGAGGACGGATCGCCGATGCCGAAGCTCATGTCCTTGCCGTTTTTCAGCACCTGGTCGAGCGAGGTGATGCCGCTATCTTTGTGGGTGATGAGGTAGGAGTAGTAGCCCGGCGTACCGTCGAGATCGACGAACTGCACGAAGACCTCGCCGTTGGCTCGATCCACGGCCTCGATGGCCGACTTGTTGCCATACCAGGCGATCTGCACCTTGTTGAAGCGCTGCGCCTCGATGATGCCGGCGTAGTCGGTGGCGTAGAAGCCATTGACCTTGACGCCGATGGCCTTCGACATGTCTTCGAGGAAGGGTTCCCACATCTGCTTCAAGGCGCCCGCCTTCTCGGTGGCGATGATGCCGAAGTTGAGTTCCTTGATTTCCTGGGCCTGAACGTTCAGGCCCAGGACGACGGCCGCGGCCGCCAGCAGGGTTTTCAGATTGCGCAACATGGATTCTCCTTGGGTGAAGGGTTGAGAGGGGATTCAGGCCGCCAGGAGCGGCGCCATGCCTTTGTCGGCGGGTATCTTCAGGGCGGGACTGTCGAGCATCATGCCGAACAGCTCCTCGGCGTCGGCGCCATAGAGCTCGCCGAGCAATTGCGGCGTCAGCGCCGCGGAAGGGCCGTCATAGACCACGCGGCCCCGGTGCAAGGCGACGGTGCGCCGGCAATACTTGATCGCGAATTCGACCTGGTGCAGCGAAACGACGACGGTGCAGCCGCGCTCGCGGTTCATCTGCGCCAGCAACTCCATCACGTTTCGCGCCGATTCCGGGTCGAGCGAGGCGATCGGCTCGTCGGCGAGAATCACCTTGGCTTCCTGCACCAGGCAGCGCGCCAGCGCCGCGCGCTGCTGCTGGCCGCCGGAAAGCGTGGCGGCGCGCTGCCAGGCGAACTTCTCGATGCCGACCGCGGCCAAGGCCTCCAGCGCCCGCTGGCGCTCGCTCACCGTGAAACGCATCAGCAAGCTGCGCCAGACGGGCACGCGATAGAGCAGCCCGACCAGCACATTGGTGACGACCGGCAGGCGATTGACGAGATTGAACTGCTGGAAGACAAAGCCAATCTGGGCGCGCAAGGCGCGGATGTCGGGCGCGATGCTGCCATCCTGTTGCACGACGCGATCGAGCACGGCGATCTCGCCGGCATCGGCGGCGACGAAGCCGGCGATATGGCGCAGCAGCGTCGACTTGCCGGAACCCGATGCGCCGATCAGGGCGACCATCTCGCCCGTCGCGACGGTCAGATTGACGTCGTCGAGCGCCTTGCAGCTAGGAAACGTCTTGCCGAGGCGGCGAATCTCGATGGCGGGCGGCGTCGGCTGCGAATTCATCATTTGGCTTTCGTCAATCAAACTGCAACATTCACGAATCTATAATCGGGCCGTTACAGATTGTTGACAATCTGCAATCTAGCCAGACCCGATTGTTCGCCGCCGACGTTGCAGGACGATGAAACAAATATGAACGCCCACGCCTCCGCCATCGCGCTCTTGCAGAGCCGCTCCCTGCCCGGACTGATCCAGCAGCAACTCGAAAGGATGATTCTCGACGGCGAGCTGCCGCCCGGCAGCCAGCTCACCGAAATTCCGCTCGCCGCCCGCCTCGGCGTCTCGCGCGGCCCCGTGCGCGAGGCGTTTCGCGGCCTTGAGGAGAAGGGCCTCGTGCGCGTCGAGAAGAACCGCGGCGTCTTCGTGCGCACCATCGCGCCCGACGAAGCCGATGCGATCTACGAGGTGCGCCTCGCGCTCGAGGAACTGATCGTCAGGAAACTCGCCGCCGTGCCGGATGCGGTACGCGCCGCCGGTCTCGAGAAGCTGCTCGCCGAAGCGGAAAAGTTCGCAAAGAAGGCCAACTTCGCCGCCTGTCACGAGTGCAACGTCGCCTTTCACGACCGCCTCGTCTGCCTGACCGGCAATCCCGCGCTGATCGACAGCTACCGGCGGCTCGTCGGCGAACTATCCCTCTTTCGCCACCAGGCGCACGCCAGCATCCCCGACGCATCGAGCCTGCGCGCCTCGGTCGCCGACCATCGCGCGATCCTCGCCGCGCTGTGCGCGGGCGAACGCGCCATGGCCGCGCGGCTGCTACGCCGCCACGTCGAGGCGAGCCGCAAGCGGCTGCAACGCCTGCTCAAAAACCAATAGGAGAAACCCATGGAATTCCGTCAGGAAACCCTGCGCATCGGCGGCGAACGCCTCGCCCGCGAGCGCGTCATCGAAGTCATGAACCCCTACACGAACGAGTGCATCGGCGCCGTGCCGAAGGCGAGCGTCGAAGACGTACGCCGCGCCTTCGAGATCGCGCGCGCCTACCGGCCGAAACTCTCGCGCTACGAGCGCCACCGCATCCTTCTCAAGGCGGCCGATATCGTCGTCGCCCGCGCGGAAGAAATCGCCGATCTCATCACCGCGGAATCCGGCCTGTGCAAGAAGGACAGCCGCTACGAAGCGGGCCGCGTGCGCGACGTGCTCATCTTCGGCGCCCACGCGGCGCTTAACGACGACGGACAGATTTTCAGTTGCGACATCACGCCGCACGGCCGCGAACGGCGCGTGTATACCCAGCGCGAGCCGCTCTTGGGCGTCATTTCCGCCATCACGCCCTTCAACCACCCGATGAACCAGGTCGCGCACAAGGTCGTGCCATCCGTCGCCACCAACAACCGCATGGTGCTCAAACCCTCGGAAAAGGTGCCGCTCTCGGCCCTGCTGTTCGCCGACATCCTTTATGAAGCCGGCCTGCCGCCCGAGATGTTCCAGGTCGTCACCGGCGATCCGGCCGAGATCGCCGACGAATTGCTGACGAATCCGGCCGTCGAACTCGTCACTTTCACCGGCGGCGTCGCCATCGGCAAGCACATCGCGGCGAAAATCGGCTACCGCCGCACCGTGCTCGAACTGGGCGGCAACGACCCGTTGATCGTCCTCGACGATGCCGATCTCGACAAGGCCACCGATCTCGCCGTCGCCGGTTCCTACAAGAACTCCGGCCAGCGCTGCACCGCCGTCAAACGCATGATCGTTCAGGAAAGCGTCGCCGACCGCTTCGTCGAACTGCTCGTCGAAAAAAGTCGGCGCTGGCGGTACGGCGACCCGATGGACGAGACGATGGACATGGGCACCGTCATCGACGAAGCGGCCGCGAAGTTGTTCGAAGCGCGCGTCAACGAGGCCGTCGCCCAGGGCGCGAAACTGCTTTACGGCAACGTACGGCGCGGCGCGCTCTACTCGCCCACCGTGCTCGATCGGGTGCGCCCGGAAATGAATGTCGTGCGCGAGGAAACCTTCGGCCCGGTCTCGCCGGTGATCCGCTTCAAGACCCTCGACGAAGCCATCGCCCTCGTCAATGGCACGGCCTTCGGTCTCTCCTCGGGCCTATGCACGAACCGCCTCGACGCCATCGCGCGCTTCGTCAATGAACTCCACGTCGGCAGCGTCAATGTCTGGGAAGTGCCCGGTTACCGGCTGGAACTGACGCCCTTCGGCGGCATCAAGGATTCGGGGCTCGGTTACAAGGAAGGCGTGCTGGAGGCGATCAAAAGCTTCACCAACGTCAAGACCTATTCGCTGCCCTGGCCCGCGGCGTGATCTCCACGCCCGTCACCCTGCTGGTGCTGCTGTCGGCGGCGATGCACGCCGGCTGGAACTTCGTCGTCAAGGCGAGCGCCGACCGCTTCCTCGACTACACCGGCCTTGCTGTCGCCGGCGCGGCGGTCGCCGCCTGCGTGCTGCCCTGGCTGCCTATGCCTGCAGTGGCGGCCTGGCCTTGGCTGGCGACGACCACTTTCATTCACGTCGGCTACTACCTGCTGCTGATGCAGGCCTACCGGCACGCCGACCTGTCGATCGCCTATCCGCTGATGCGCGGCTCGGCGCCGGTGTTGGTCGCGCTGGCCGCGCCGCTCGCCGGCGACGCGATCAATCCCGCGCTGATGCTCGGCATCGCGCTGGTGGCCGCCGGCATTGCCCTGCCCGTCGGCATCGGTTTCCGGCGCGGCGGCATCGCGCCCGCCGGTCTGGCGTACGGCTTCGCCACCGCGGCCGTCATCGCGCTCTACACGATCGTCGACGGCATCGGCGCGCGCCGCTCGGGACACGCCCTTTCCTACACGCTGTGGCTGTTTTTCCTCAACGCCTGGCTGGTATTGGGCGTCGCGCTCCGGCAGCGCGGCCGCCGCGCCCTCGTTCATTTGAGAAAGCGCTGGCTGTTCTCGCTCGCCGGTTCGACGCTGACCGTCGGCTCCTATGGTCTCGTGCTCTGGGCGATGACCGTGGCCTCGATACCGGCCGTCGCCGCGCTGCGCGAGACCTCGGTGATCTTCGCGGCGATCTTCGGCGCCTGGCTGCTCAAGGAGCGCATGGGCCGCTGGCGCATCGCCGGCGCCGTGCTCGTGGCGCTCGGCGCCATCGCGATCCGCTGGAGCTGAAACGAAAAGCGCCGCGAATGCGGCGCTTTGTTGCGGGAGAGCGGATCGCGCTCAGTGCTACGCGCCCATCCACTGCGCCGACTTGCCGTCGGCCGTCGGCTTGCACTCGACCTTCACGTCGGAAATGGTCGCCTTGGTGCCGAGATCCTGGAAGGCGCCGACGTCGCCATTCCAGCACTGCGGCGCTTTCTGGGCCGGCGCGGGCGCGGCGGCGGCCGGAGCGGGCGCAGGCGCTTTTTCCTGGCTGGCGCAGGCCGACAGGAGCGCGGCGGTGGCGACAAATGAAACGGCGAGGATGGAACGCAGGGGGGGAACCTCCGATGAAGTGTGGACGAAATGAACATGCCCATTCTCGCCGTCGCGTGTTACGGCAGTGTTTCAGTCCGCTCGATCGGCCATTTCGAAGGCGAGAAACTGCGTCTCTTGCAGCGGACTGAAATTGTCGTCGGCGACGAGCACGAGGCTCGGCCTACCCGCCGCCGTGCGCGGTCCCCAGCTCATTCCTTCCAGATTGTCGAGCCGGACGCCCAGCGTCCCGAGATCGAGCAGCAGCGTTTTGCGCACGGGCTGGAAGGTCGCGCCCGCGAGCGACGCGATGCCCGAAACGTCGGTCGCGTCCTCCAGATCGAGGCGGTAGATGCGAACGCTGTTGCCGACGCCCTGCACGTAGGCGCGCTCGAGCGCGAGCAGCATGCCCTCGCCCGCCAAGAGTTCGACCAGCCCGTTGGTGCGGAACATCAACGGCAAGGGCGGCGCCTGCGGCACGGCTTCGACGATATAAACGTACTCCGCCAGAAGCTTGCCGCTTGCCAGCTCAAAGGCGAGGATGCGGGCCGGGCTCGGTTGCCCGACGTCGGCCTCGGGCCCGTCCTGCTGCAAGGCGTTCTCGGTGCCGACGTAGAGCCGGCCGGCGGCGCGGTCGAGGGCGAGGCTTTCGAAGGCGAGGTTGTCGCGCACGCCGCGCTTTTTGCCCGGCAGGACATGCGCCGGCACGTCGAGGCTGCGCCATGCCGTCCCGCTAGCGCCGACTTCCGTGATGGCGGGCGGAATGCCCCGGCGCGCGTCGCCTTCGCTCGCCCACCACAACGAGTCCGGAGCAAGGCCGAAGCGGACCGCTTCCGGATCGACCGCGCGCGGTTCGTATAGCCGCTCCGCCTCGTCGCGCAGATAGGTCATGTCGAGCAGCTCGACGCCCGCATGCCCAGGTGCTGCCCCGGTATTGAAGCGCGCCAGATCGAGCCTCAGCAGATAAAAGCGCGCCGGCTGGCGCCGCGAGCGGTCGTCGGAAATGGCGACGAAGCGCCGGCTCGCCGGGTCGTAATCCAGCCCCGAGAGGCCGCCGACGTCGGTGCCGCGAAACGTGTAGCCATGTGGCAGGATCTGCTGGCCGAGATAGCGTAACGTCTGCGCCTCTGCAGGCAACAGCCAGAACAGCCAGACCAGCAGGAAAGCGCGCGCGGCGAGCTCGTCAGGCTTAAGCCGTCTCGAAACGCGCCGCGCCGATGGGGCCGCGCAATTGCCGGAACAGCGCCGGCCACCAAGCATGCTGATAACCCAAATCATGCGCGCGATGATAGCTGGGCAGTTGCCACCAGGGCAGACCGGGGCGCAGGTGATGCGCGCCATGCAGGTTGAAATGCAGGATCAGCGCCGACAGCGGCGGCGGGAGGGCGAGGTTCATCGCCCGGCGCGGCTCGTCGAGTGCGGTCCCATAATGGAAAGCATTGTCGACGAAACTGACGGCCAGCGCGCGACCGGCCAGTGCCAGAGCGTACATCCAGGCATACTCACCATAAAACCAGAACACACCGGTATGGAAGAGCAGCACGCACAGCGCATCGATGCGCGCGGCACGCAAGACCGGGGCTTCGAGCAGGCGTACGCCCAGTTCGCCGACGACGTTGTCGGGACGATCGAGATAGCCCACCAGCCTGACGAGCACCGCGCGTGGCAGGAGCAGCACAAGCGTGCCGATCACCTCGGCGAGATAGAGCCCGCCGCCGATGCGCAGGTAGTAGGCGACGACGAATCCCACACTCGGCCGCTCGCCCTCATGCACCTCGCTGCGTTCGCGTATCGTGCGGCTGTGCGCGTGGTGCAGCAGATGCCCCCAGCGCAGGAGATCGAAGGAGGCGCCGAAGGCGATGGCGTGCAGACGACCGATGAGCCGGTTCGCGCGCTTGTCGTGCAGGAGCGTGCCGTGCATCGCCTCGTGCTGGAACGCCCACCAGCTGTTGGTGAGTAGGACAAGCGGCACGAGCAGCCCGCCCCAGGCCGGCGAGAGCGGCAAGAGCATGAGCGGCACGACGAGCGTCGGTAGCAGCGCATAGAGCGAAAAGACGAGTATCAGGCGGCGATTGAGGCAATCGCCGCGGCGCGCTTCGTCATTCGAGCAGCGGAACATAGTCCTTGATCGCGTCCGCGCCGATCAGGGTCGGCGTCACCCCCATACCGTAAGTGAATTCGCCGACGTTCGGATTGACCGGCCGGTCGGTGATGACCTCGCCGACGGCATAGGGCCGGCCGTCCTGATGCGCAAAGCCTTCCGCCGGGCGGCGGTAGTAGCGCAGGGTGAAGGGCGTGGCGGGAAAGACGTCCTTGCCGAAATCGTAGCTTTGCGTCGCCACCACCATCCGGTAGCGACGCGCGGCCTCCAATGCATCGGCTTCCGGCGGGATGAAGAGTTCGGCACGGATGCGGCCCTCGGCGTCGAGATGGCCGCCCTTCGCGGTGAAGGCGCGCATGAGCGCCTGGCGCGCTTTCTGCGCCGCGAGCAGGCTCTCGACGTCGCCGCGCTCGACATGTGGCGCGAGTGCCGGCCAGCCGGAAATCTCGCGGGCGAAGAAGGCTTCGAGCGCAGCGGGCATGTCGCCGTAGAGCGAGGCGCCGACGACGTGGTCGAGAAACACGGCGAACTCGCCGCGGCCGAGCTGGCGGTTTTTCGGCTCGGGCAGCGACAGGGTTTTCGTCGCCGCCCGGTAGCCGAGGTAATCCATCTCGCGCCAGCCGGCGCTGCCTTTCAGCTGGCGCGGGAAGGCCCAGGTCGAATCGATGGTGTTGCCGGTGCCGGAAGTCCAGGTCGGATAGCCGCCGACTTCGGACTGGCGCACGTTGCCCGAATGGCAGCCGACGCACTGCACGAGCTCGGACGGCTTCTGCGGCCGCAGCCGGCCCTGGGCGTCCTCGATCCAGCCGGCGAGCAGCCAGCCGACGCCGTTCTCGATCCAGCCCTGTTTGGAATGGGCGATAGCGGGCGCCGATTCTTCCTTCAGGGCAAGGCCGAATTCGTCCGGCTCCCACGGCTGCCGCTTCATCATCCAGCGAATTTCCTTGACGCGCGTCGCGCGCGCGCCGTCCTTCGCCACATCGACGTAGTGCAGCGGATGCGCGAACTCGGTGCCGAGCGGATACTGACCGCGCACGCGCTCGATCTTTCTCGCCATGCCCAGGTAGTGCGGCGGATCGTCGGGGCGCGCGCGTTCCTGGATGTGGCGCGCGAGCAGGTCGAGATTGGCCGCGTAGGTCGAAAGATCGAAGCGCCCGGCCTCGTCCTTCATGAACTCGACGGGCAGGCGGATATAGACGCCCGAGACGCTGCCGGAGAACGGCGTGAAGATGCCGTAGGGCATGAAGTTGATCGCGCGCCAGCCGGTGTTCCAGCCCCGGCCGTCGTGCCAGATCGCATGGGGACCGCGCGTTTTCGCGCGCACGAAGCCGTCTTCCTGCGCCGGCAGGTCGGTAGGATTGAGCGCAGGGAAGAGCCGGAATGGATGTTCGATGCCGCTATCCCAGTCCGGGGTTTTCTTCGGCCGCCGGGCATAGGCCGCGCGCCAGTTGTCTTCCTCGATCCAATGCGCCATGTCCCAGCGGGCGGGATCGATGCGGCGCTTCGCCAGCTCGGCGCGCAGCTTTTCCGGGAACAGCGTGTTGCGCCAGGGATTGATGCTGGCATTGGGCGTGAAGGGCAGATTGAACGAACCGAAGGCGTATTCGGCCTGCAGGTCGCCGACGTTCGGATTCGCGCCGGCCTGCGGGTTGTTGTTGCCAAGCTTCCTCTTCCAGACGCCGTCGGTGTGGCAGAACAGGCAGGCGTTTTGCGTGCCGCCGCTCGTCTCGATATAGCACTGCGCCGGAATGTGGGCGTGCGGGTTGGGAAAGCGCGCGCGGTCGAAGACCTCGCCGCGCAGGGGTTTGTATTCGCCGGCTTGAACGGTACCGACAAGCCAGACCAAGGACCACGGTAGGCAATGGCGAAGGACCGTGGCGAACGGACGCAGGGCAAGGCGCACGGAGCGCAGGAGGCGAGACATACCTGTCAGGTAGGCGAGCCTACGAGCACCGCGCAACGCTGCCATGCGTTCGCGCAGCAGGTCGTTCGCCGTTGTCTAGAACGCCGGCAAGCCGCTGATATAGCCGACATGCGCTTCGAGCCGCCAGTTGTTCGTACCGTGGCGGTTCTTGCCGAAGACCTCGCCGGCACGCGCCTCCAGTCGCGCCTTCAGATCGGCCGGTGCCGACTTGACCCAGTCGCCGCCCTGGTGCTGCGTGTTGCCGAGGATGTAGGCATGGCCACCGATGTCCTCGTAGACCTTGAGACCCGTCGCCTCGGCGCCGGCGGCCACACTCATGATGCGCGCGAGCTTTTGCGTGTCGATGTTGTAGGCCCAGACGAAGTTGTTCATGTGCGTGCCGGAATCCTCGCCGATGAACAGCGTGCGCATCTTTTCCGAATAGAACAGGTTGTCCGGGTTGGCGATGAACTCGGGATCGGCGGTGTTGCCCTTGGCGTCGACCGGAATCGGCCGGCCGAGCAGCATCGGCTCGACGTAGGCGCGCACCGGCACGAACTCCGAGGCGATCGGATTGCCCTCGGTGTCCTTCTGGCCGCCGGCCATGTCGAAGGTGTAGGTCGCGCCGGCGAGGTTTTCCTTGAGGCGGATGTCATCATGCGGGCCGCCATCCTTGCCGCGCATCGAGCTCTGGATGTAGCTGATCGCGTAGTAGAGCTTCTTGTCCGGATGGTTGATCGCCAGGCCCTCGCCCTTGGTGAATTCGGTCGTCGCGCCCAAGTAGGCCGCGTAACGACGCGTCTCCAAGAAGGCCGCCGCCGTCTCCATGCCGGGCTTCAACTTGAGCCAGACGGTCTCGGCGGAGCCGGCGCGCGTCGGCACAAAGCCGGGCTTCTCGGTAAGCGAGAATTCGAAGATATCGTCGATCGTGATGCCGCGGTCGATGAGCGCCTTGATCTCGTCGTAATGGCTGCTGCCCAGGCGCACCCAGCGGATGTCGGCCTTGCCGCCGTCCGCGCCGTCCTCGGCGGTCTGCTGCCACTTGGCGGCGTAGAGCGTGCCGCCGGCCTTGGGATCGTTGGCCCGGTTGGCGACGAACATGAAGAAGCCCGCGTAGGTGCCGTCGTCGCCAAGGAAGGCGGTCTTGCCGTCGTTGGCGAACTGGGCGAGTTCCCAGGTGCCGCGGCCCATCTCGTAGTGCTTGGTGACATCAAAGCCGCCGTCCGGCTTGACCGCGACCTCGGTCGCGTAACCGTAGTGGTAGGGGTTGGCTTCCTTCTTGCTGCGGAAATAGACCTCGCTCATCGCCTTGAGACCAGCCTTCTGTTTCTTGAACTCCTTCTCGCCCGGCACGAACTGCAGGTCGTAATCCTCCTCGCCCGCGAGATGCGTGTTCCACGGCGTGTGCGAGGCGTTGCAGAAGATCCAGCCGCCGTGCACCGACGAGAAGTCGATGGGCCGCTGGCTTTTCACCTTGAGCTGGCCGGTCTTCTTGTCCTGGACGAGCTCCGAGAGGTTCATCGTCATCGGCATGCGCGACTGCCAGCCCTCGGCCTTGTTGGCGACCTGGCCGTCGGCGAGCACGTCGTCGTATTCCCAGTGCGTGACCAGGAACAGTTTGCCGCCGGTCTGGATCAGCGTGTTGGCGTCGGCCGTTTCGGAGAGCGCCGGGTCGCCCTTGGGCTCGATGATCGGGTTCATGTCGACATCGAACAACTGACCGGCGGCGTAGCGCTTGCCCTTGTGCGTGGCGATCACGTCGGTGTTCTTGTAGAGCGTGTGGTAGGCGAGCGGATAGACGCGCTCCTTGCCGTTGGAGAAGGTGACCTTGGCCTTGGCCGTCGTGTAGTTGCGGATCATCTCGTCGTCGGTCTGCGGCGCCGGCATGGCGATGAATTCGACCTTGACGGCCTTGACCCGATGCGCGTCTTTGGACCGATCCTCGGCCTGAGCGGCCACCGGCGCGGCAAGCGCCAACGTCAGCACCAGAGCGAATTTGCGTCGTTGCATGTTCATGAAGCCTCCATTCGGTCGGAACCGGTTACGGATTGTCCTGGACAAAGATGACAGTTTCGTTGCGTGCCATCACCGTGCGGGTTGAACGTCAGGTTGGGATCGGGCAGCATGCCGTGATATGCGGTCAGCACCTGCTCACAGGCGGCGCATAGCAGTGAATCGAACAGACGCTCGCGTCGGGACAGGGGCACGCCGCAGCGGCAACAATATCTCGGTGTCATGACTGCCCGGCGAGCACGACGTCCGGCTCGATGACAGCGGGCGCTTCGTCGGTTGGTGCTTCGGCCTGCGGTCTGCCGCCATGCTGGCCGAGATGCCATTCGATCGCGGCATGGCAGTGCCGCGCCAGTTCGCGCCGCTCGCAGCGCGCGGCGTCGAGCGCGGCGAGCACGCGCACTTCCGCGGTCAATCCCCCCGCACAGGCGACGGCGCGCAGGCATTGCCACAGCGTCGTGTCGCCCTCGTAGGCCGGCGCGCGGCTTGCATCGCCACGACGATCGAGATAGCGCAAGGCAAGCGGAATCACTGTCCGCCGGGCGTCGATCGCGCTCTGGAACAACGCGGCATGGAACGGCAGCACGCGCTCGCCGCAGGTGGTCGTGCCCTCGGGAAACACGGCGACATGCGCGCCGGTCTGTAAATGATCGATCATCCTCTCGCGCGTGCGCTGCGCGGCGGCACGTGATCCGCGTTCGAGGAAGATCGTCTCGGTACGCGCGCACAGCCAGCCGATCAGCGGCCAGTCGCGCACCTCGGCCTTGCTGACGAAGGCGGCGGGCGCCAGCGCGTTGATGACGAAGATGTCGAGCCAGGAGATGTGGTTGCAGACCACCAGCCCCGCTGGCAGTGCCGCCTTGCCAGCGCCGGTTTTCAGGCGGATGCCGAGCATCTCGAGCAGCTGGCGCGACCAGCGCTGCTTGAGCGCGCGTCGCCAGCGCAGGCTGATCCAGGGGTAGACCGCCGCGACCGTCGCCATGCCCCAGAGGAGATGCACGCCGACACGCGCCAGACGAAAGGCGGCGCGGATTTCGCTCAGCCAGGTCTTCAGCTTTGCCGCTCCACGAAGTGCCGGGCATAGCGCGCATCGACGCGGCTCATCGGCAGCAGCAGCAACAGGTCGGCGGTGTTGAAATCCGGATCCCAGGCCGGCTCGCCGCACACCCAGGCGCCGGCACGCAGATAGCCTTTGATCAACGGCGGCACCTCGGGATCCGGCAATGCCCAGATGCGGTCGAGCGGCAGCGGATGGCGCGGGAAAACGTGGTATTCGGGCGGCGCCATATGCGCGGCGAGGGCATGATAGATGCCGACTGCATTGTGGCCGCCATCCTGCATGCCGATGCTGGCGCAGCCGATCAGGTATTCGTAGCCGTTCTCGCACATGTAGCGCGCCAAACCGGACCACAGCAGCGCGATCGTCGCGCCGGTGCGATATTCCGGATCGATGCAGGAGCGGCCGACCTCGACGATGCGCGGACGCAGATGGGCCAGGCGCGTGAGATCGAATTCGTTTTCCGAGTAATAGCTGCCGACCTTGCGCGCCGCCTGCGGCGAGAGGATGCGATAAGTGCCGACGATGCGGCCGTTGGCTTCGTCGCGCACGATCAGATGCTCGCAGTAGGGATCGTAGAAGTCCTGATCGACGCCGGGCATGCGCGTCGGCAGCGTGGCGCCGAGTTCTTCGGCGAAGACGCGCCAGCGCAGCTTCTGCGCGGCGAGGATTTCGCTGTCGCATTGCGCCAGGGCGACATGCAGCCGGGGGCGCGCCGGGCGCAGCAGGCTGGCGCGTTCTCGCAGTTCATTCCGGTTTTCCATGGCCGGTCTCCTTTTCTCACGTTGGGATGCGCGCACTCTAGGCACCGGCGATGACGGGATTTTGACGCCGCGGTGACGAAGCGATGACGCCGCCGGCGGGTTTGCCATCGTTTTGTAACGCACCCGCGCGATGATGATTCGTCATGCGCGTGCTGATGATCTCCGACGTCTTTTTTCCCCGCATCAACGGCGTTTCGACTTCCATCGACTCCTTCCGCCATGCCCTCGCGCATCGAGGCATCGAGGTGCGCGTGATCGCGCCGGCCTATCCCGCGCCCCACGCCGACGACGAACGCATCCTGCGCGTGCCGGCCCGGCGCGTGCCGCTCGATCCCGAGGACCGCCTGATGCGCGGCTCGGCACTGGACGAAACGCTCTCTCGCCTCGCTGCCGAACGCTTCGACCTCGTCCATGTGCAGACGCCCTTCGCCGCGCACTATGCCGGTCTGCGCTTCGCGCGGCAGAAACGGCTGCCATGCCTGGCCACCTATCACACGCATTTCGAGGAATATCTCCATAACTATGTCCCGCTGATGCCGAAGGCGGCGCTGCGCGCTTTCGCCCGCGCCCTCGCCCGGCGCCAGTGCAATGCGCTCGACGGCGTCGTCGTGCCTTCCAGCGCGATGGAGGAAACGCTGGTGTCTTATGGCGTGACGACGCCGCTCTACCGCGTGCCGACCGGCATCCCGGTCGAGCATTTCGCGCTGGCGTGCCGTTCCGCCAGCGCCGACTTTCGCCGCCGCTTCGACATTCCGGCACGGGCGCCGCTGGCCTTGTATGTCGGGCGCGCCGCGCACGAGAAGAACATCGGCTTCCTGCTCGAAGCCCTGCCGCATGCACATGCGCGCATCCCCGGCCTGATGCTGGTCATCGCCGGCGAGGGGCCGGCGCTGCCCGCCTTGAGACGCCAGGCGGCGGCGCTCGGCATCGTCGAGAACGTGCGCTTCGTCGGCTATCTCGACCGCATGCGCGAACTGCCCGCCTGTTATGCGGCCGCCGATGTGTTCGTGTTCGCCTCGCGCACCGAGACGCAGGGCCTCGTGCTGCTCGAGGCGATGGCGGCCGGTCTGCCGGTGCTGGCGTTTTCCGCGCTCGGCACGCGCGAGATCGTCGAGCCGCGCCGCGGCGCGATGCCGGCACCACAGGAGACGCGGGCTTTCGGCGCCGCGCTGGCCGAGCTGATCGAGGATGTGCCGCGGCGCCGGGCGATGGCGCACGAGGCGCGCACCTTCGCGCAGGAATGGACCACCGAGGCCTGCGCGCGGCGACTCGCCGAGGCGTATCGCTCGGTCCATGCCCGGCATGCATCGTCACAGCCGCGTCATGAAAGATTCATCACCCCGTAGCATTGCCGTCGCATGCTGCGCGGCATGAAGGTACGCAGCATTTTTCTCTCCGATCTCCATCTCGGCACGCGCGGCTGCCAGGCCGACAGCCTGATCGCCTTCCTGCGTCACTACGAGGCCGAGTTCCTGTTCCTGCTCGGCGACATCGTCGATTTCTGGGCGATGAAGCGCGGCATCCACTGGACGGCCGCGCAGAACACCGTGGTGCAGAAGATCCTGCGCCGCGCGCGCCACGGCGAGAAGGTGATGCTGATTCCCGGCAATCACGACGAGGCGCTGCGCGAATACGTCGGCGCCCGCTTCGGCGACATCCAGATCGCCGCCGAACACATCCACGAAACCGCGGCAGGCCGCCGTCTGCTGCTCTTGCACGGCGACGAATTCGATCAGGTGACCAAGCATCACCGCTGGCTCGCCATCCTCGGCGACATCGGCTACAACCTGCTGGTACGCGCCAACGCTTACCTGTCGTGGCTGCGCCGCAGCCTGCGCATCTCCGGCTACTGGTCGCTCGCCGGGTATGCCAAGCGCCGGGTCAAGCGGGCCGTCTCGTTCATCTGCGATTTCGAGGACGCCGTCATCCGCATGGTGCGCGAACGCGGCCTCGACGGCATCGTCTGCGGCCACATCCACAGCGCCAGCCTGTGCGACAAGGAGGGGGTGCTCTACGTCAATTGCGGCGACTGGGTCGATAGCTGCACGGCGATCGTCGAACATCTCGACGGCCGCCTCGAACTGATCGAATGGCGCCAAGCCGCCAGCAACGTCGTCCCGCTGCACGCGACGCGCGCGGCGGCATGAAATGGCTCCTCGCCGCCTCGATCTCGCGCTCGTCACCGAAACCTTCCCGCCGGAAGTGAATGGGGTGGCGATGACCCTGGGACGGCTGGCGCAGGGCATGGCCGAGCGTGGCCATCATGTGCGTCTGGTGCGACCGCGTCAGCCGGTCGAGAAGCGCGGCCTGCTAGCCAATGGCGATCTGCTCACGGCCGGTCTGCCGATCCCGCGCTATCCCGAATTGCGCTTCGGCCTGCCGGCCACCGGCCAGCTCTGGAAAGCCTGGCGCGAGCGGCGGCCCGACATCGTCCATGTCGCCACCGAAGGGCCGCTGGGCTACTCGGCCCTGTCGGCCGCGCGCCGCCTCGGCATCGCGACGATTTCCAGCTTTCACACCAACTTCCACAGCTACAGCCGGCACTACGGCCTCGGCTGGCTGCGGCGCGGCATCGTCCGCTATCTGCGCGGCTTCCACAACCGCACCGCCGCGACGCTGGCGCCGACGGCCACGCTGGCGGAAGAACTGGCCGCGCAGGGATTCCGCAATGTGCGGCTGCTCGCGCGCGGCGTCGATACGGCCCTGTTCAACCCTGCCCGCCGCTCACCCGCGCTGCGCCTGCGCTGGGAAGCGCGGCCCAAAGAGCCGGTCTGCCTCGTCGTCAGCCGGCTTGCCCCCGAGAAGAATCTGGAGCTGGCGTTCGAGGCCTTTGCCGCGATCCGCGCCGAATGGCCGGACGCACGCATGGTCTGCGTCGGCGACGGCCCGTCCGCCGCGACGCTTTCCCGCCGCCATCCGGAAGTGCTGTTTTGCGGCATGCGCACTGGCGAGGAGCTGGCGGCCCACTATGCCAGCGCCGACCTGTTTCTCTTTCCGAGCCTCACCGAGACCTTCGGCAACGTCGTCGCCGAGGCGTTGGCGAGCGGTTTGCCCGTAGTAGCCTTCGACCTGGCCGCCGCCGGCCAGCTGATCGTCGATGGCCGCAACGGCTGGCGCGTGCCGCCGGCCGACGAACGGCGTTTCATCGAATTGGCCCGTCTTGCGCTGCGCAGGGTTGCCGAAGGTCGCATCGAGCGCGGCGAGTGCGCCGCCAGCGTGCGGCAGCTGAGCTGGGAGCAGGTGCTCGACCGATACGAGAACCTGCTCCAGCAAGCCGTCGCGGAGCACGACAGGACCGCGGATGCCGTCCTGCCAGCGCCGACTTTCGGCATCTAGGCGACTCCCGCCTCGTGCGCCTGCAAATCGGCGTGATAGCTCGATCGCACCAGCGGCGCGCTGGCACAATTCGTGAAGCCCATCTTCCCGGCTTTGGCCGCATACATCGCGAACACTTCCGGATGCACATAGCGCACCACCGGCAGATGATGGGCGGAAGGCGCGAGATACTGGCCGATCGTCAGCATCTCGACCTCGTGCGCGCGCAGGTCGCGCATCACCTGCAGGATCTCGTCGTCAGTCTCGCCCAGGCCCACCATCAGGCCGGATTTGGTCGGAATCTGCGGCAGGCGACGCTTGAATTCCCGCAAGAGCCTGAGCGAATGCGCGTAGTCGGCGCCGGGCCGCGCCTGCTTGTAAAGACGCGGCACGGTCTCCAGATTGTGGTTCATCACGTCCGGCGGATCACGAGCGAGGAGGTCGAGCGCGATCTCCAGCCGGCCGCGGAAGTCCGGCACGAGGATCTCGATCTTCGTCGCCGGCGCGGTGGCGCGGATCGCACGGATGCAGGCGGCGAAGTGGCCGGCGCCGCCATCCCTGAGATCGTCGCGGTCGACGCTGGTGATGACGACGTATTTGAGTTTCATCGCCGCGATGGTCGCCGCGAGCTTGGCAGGCTCTTCGGGATCGGGCGGCAGTGGCACGCCATGGCCGACATCGCAGAACGGGCAGCGGCGCGTGCACAGATCGCCCAAGATCATGAAGGTGGCCGTGCCCTTGCCGAAGCATTCGCCGATGTTCGGGCAGGTGGCTTCCTCGCAGACGGTATGCAGGCCGTGGCTGCGCAGGATCGACTTCACCTCGCCATAGCGCGCCGCCGAATTGCCGGCTTTGACGCGGATCCATTCCGGCTTCTTCAAGGGCGCCGCCGGCACGATCTTGATCGGAATCCGGGCGGTCTTGGCTTCGCCTTTCTGTTTTTCGCTCATGTTTTACGGTTAGCGTGGAACGCCTTACTTGCCGACCGCCACCTTCGAGCGTGGGTGGCCCGAGGTCGGCGATGCGGCGTTAATACAAGGCGCGGGAGAGCAGCTCGTCCAGCGCGGCGATGATGGTATCACTGGCGTCGCGCAGCGAAGCGACCGTTTCTCCCAGCGCCTCGACGGGCACCGAAACGATTTCCAGCGGGTTGAGCACGACCTCGACATTCTCGATGCGGAACGACGGATTGAGCGGCGAAGCCGGCAAGGGCGCGAGCCTGTCGATGGCGTCACGCAGCACCAAGGGCACGACGACCCGCCGCCGCGCTTTTTCATAATAAGAAGACTGGACGATGACGACATACGGAATGCTCGCCCGATGCTTCCCGGTATTGCGGCAGACATCGAACTGGGCGAAGCGTCTCATAGCGTCGAATGTTCGTCGGCAAAACTCCCATGCGCTTCGTGGAAGCGGTTCCAGGCATCGGCGACGGCATCGCCTCGCTGCTGGCGCGCCTGTTGCGCCTCGTTTTGCCGCGCGATGTAATCGACCAGCAAACCATCGACCGTCGCGGAAAGATTGTCGGTGAATTGCCGTGCCCGGCGCACGTTCTCTTCGCTCAGCAGCAGATTGACGGGGCGTTTCGCCGGGGCGGCTTGGGCAGTGGTTTTCATTTCTCACCTCCAGTGCGCATGGTATGCGCATTCCCGGATAAAAGCAAAAGTCGGCGCTGGTGGGACGGCACCTCAAAGCCGGGCCTGCAATGCCTCGACGAGCCGGTCGGCGACCACATCGACGCCGATGCCCGGATGAAACGCCGCGAGCTGTGTGACCGCCATGCCCGCGTAACCGCAGGGATTGATCGCCGCGAAGGGCGAAAGGTCCATAGCGACGTTGAGGGCGAGACCGTGGTAGCAGCAGCCGTTCTTGATGCGCAGGCCGAGCGCGGCGATCTTGGCTCCCCTGACATAGACACCGGGAGCACCGGAGAGCCGCTCGCCTTGCACACCGTATTCCGCCAGCAGGTCGATCACCGCCTGTTCGATGCGATGGACCAGCGTCTTCACCGTGAGGCCGCGGCGCTTGAGGTCGAGCAGCAGGTAGCAGACGAGCTGGCCGGGGCCGTGATAGGTGATCTGGCCGCCGCGATCGATCTTCACCACGGGAATACCGATGTCCCGGAGCAGGTGCTCCGGCTTGCCGGCGAGTCCGAGCGTGAACACTGGTGGATGCTCGCACAACCACAGCTCGTCGGGCGTGTGTTCATCGCGCGCGGCGGTGAAGGCCTGCATCGCGCGCCAGGTCGGCTCGTAGTCGGCCCGACCGAGCCGGCGCACTACAAAACGACTTTCACCCACGGATGCGCGACGAGTTCGCGATAGAGCGCATCGAGCTGCGGCTTCGAGGTGGCGCGCACGACGCAGGTGACGGAAAGGTAGTGGCCGGCGCGCGAAGGCCGCATCTCGACCGTTCTTGGGTCGAAGTCGGGCGCATGTCTCATGACGACCTCGACGATGGCCTGCGCGAAGCCCTCCCGCGTCGCGCCCATGATCTTGAGCGGGAAGTCGCAGGGGAATTCGAGCAGTGTCTCCTCTTCAGCCATGGCCGCGCATCACCGTCTGCTTGAAGTCCTGATACCAGCGATACATGCGTCCGAATACCGGGCCGGGCTTGCCGGCGCCGACCGGCCGCCCGTCGAGCGTCACGATCGCCAGCACTTCCTTGGTCGAGGAGGTGAGCCACAGCTCGTCGGCGCTGCGCACCTCGGCGTCACAGATGTCGCGCACCTCGGTAGGCAGCCCGTATTGCGTGGCGAGTTCGAGCACCACGTCGTAAGTGATGCCGGAGAGCATCAGGTGGTTCTTCTGCGGCGCGAGCAGGGTACCGTCCTTGACGACGAAGATGTTCGACGCGGCGCCTTCGGTGAGGATGCCGTCGCGGAACATCACGGTCTCGGCGCAGCCGGCATCGATGGCCATCTGGCGCAGCAGGCAGTTGGCCAGCAGCGAAGTCGCCTTGACGTTGCAGCGCAGCCAGCGGAAGTCGGTGGCAGAGACGGCGGCGACACCCTTTTCGACCTGCTCGCCCGATGGCGTGACGAGCGGCTCGACGAGGCCGAACACCGTGGGCGTGACGACCTTGGGGAACGCATGGTTGCGGATCGCCATCGGCCCGCGCGTGACCTGCAGATAGACCGACTGGTCGTCCCATTCGGCTGCGGCGATCAGGCGGGCGACGAGCGAGTGCCATGCTTCGGCCGACAGCGGATTGGCCAGCCGGATCGCGTCGAGGCTCCTTTGCAGCCGGCCCAGATGCTCGTCGAGCCGGAACGGCTGGCGCGAATAGACCGGGATGACTTCATAGACGCCATCGCCGAACAGGAAGCCGCGGTCCATCGGCGACACCGCTGCCTTTTCGAGCGGCAGGAACTGGCCGTTGAGGTAGCAAAGGCTCATTGGAAATACAGCTTGAGTCCATCCCAGGCGCGGCCGAAGAAGCCGGCGAGAGGCACATCGGCCAGGGCGACGAGCGCATGCTCGCCATAGGGCTTGCCATCCACGGTGAGCTTCAACGTCGCGATGCGGTCGCCCTGCTTGACGGGTGCAAGGAGGGGCTGCTTGCTGTAGACCTCGACCTTGATGCGCTCGGGGTTGCTCGCCACCCCCTTGGGCAGCGAGAGGACGAAATTTTCGGCAAAACCGGCGCCGACCGTATTCTGCTGGCCCTTGAACACCTTGAGCTGTGTCACCGCCTGCCCCTTGTCGTAGAGCTTCACGGCATCGAAGGCGCGCGCGCCATAGTGCAAGAGCGCCAGCGTTTCCTGCACGCGCGCGTTGTCGGACGGCGTGCCGACGACGACGGTAGTGAGCCGTCGCGCACCGTCGTGGCGCGAGGCGATGAGGCAATAGCCGGCGGTCTCGGTGTGACCGGTTTTCACGCCGTCGATCGCCGGATCGAGCCACAACAGTCGGTTACGGTTGGGTTGTTTGATCTTGTTCCAGGTGAATTCCTTCACTGCATAGCGCTTGTATTCCTCGGGGAAATCGCGGATCAGCGCCGTGGTCAGCCTGGCCAGATCGGCCACCGTGGTCATGTGCGCCGGATCGGGCAGGCCGGTGGCATTGACGAAATGGCTGTCGTTCATCCCCAAGCGTTTGGCTTCGGCATTCATCAGATTGGCGAAGGCCTCCTCGCTGCCGGCCACCGCCTCGGCGAGCGCGATGGAAGCGTCGTTGCCCGACTGGATCACCATGCCGGAGAGCAGATCATCGACGGTGACCTGCTGGTCGGGCGCGATGAACATGCGCGAGCCCTGCGCCTTCCACGCCTTCTCGGAGACCGGCACCACTTGATCTTTTTTGAGCTTGCCGTCGCGCAGCGCGCCATAGACGACATAGCTCGTCATGATCTTGGTCAGCGAGGCCGGCTCGACCTTCTGCTCGGGATTCTGGGCGGCGAGGATCTGGCCGGTGGTCTGGTCCATCAGCAGCCAGGCGCGCGCGGCGAGCGGCGGCGGCGGTTCGATGGTCTGGGCAAAGCCGTGGAGGGAAAAGAGAGTCAGCAGTAAGGCAAGAAAACGCATGGAGACGGTCACGGAAAGGAGGAAATGAAGCAGTTACTTTACCAGCACGGTAGGCAGCTCGAAGGCGAGCCTGAGCTGTTCGGCGACGCGCCGCGCCTCGGCGACATCGGGCCAGGGGCCGAGCTGCAGGCGATGCAGGTTGCCAGCGCTCCGCACCACGAGCTTCTCGCCGAGTTCGCCGAGATCGCGGTAGAGCTTGGCTTTGAGCGATTCGGCATTGTCGCGGCTGGCGAAGGCGCCGAGCTGCAGATAATGCCCCTTGCGGTCGACCACGTCTTCGAGCACCGCCGGCGTTTTTTCCGGCGAAGGCGGCGGCTCGAGCGGCGCCATCGCCACGGCGGCGGGCGGCGTAGCCTCGCCCGGCAGCACGCTCTCGACGAGCACCGTGCCGCTGCCGTTGTCGACGAGGCCGAGCTTCCACGCCGCGGCATAGGAGAGATCGATGAGGCGATCGTGCAGGAAGGGGCCGCGGTCGTTGATGCGCACGATGACCGATTTGCCGCTGTAGGACCCGCCGTTGATGCGGGTGACGCGCACATAGGAGGGAATCGGCAGCGTCGGATGCGCGGCGGTCATGCCGAACATGTCGTAGGGTTCGCCGCTCGAGGTCTTCTGGCCGTGGTAGCGCCGGCCATACCAGCTCGCCACGCCCTGCTGCCGGTAGCCGGCGGCGGAAGCGAGCGGCACGTAGTCGCGGCCGAACACCGAATAGGGCCGGTTGGCGAAGCGGTGCAGCGGCTCCACCCTGGGCACGGCATCGGGAATCGCGGCCAGATCGATCGAATGATCGAGCGGGCCATCGTCGAGGTAATAGCCGCCGCGAGTGGCGGAGGGGGACCCGCCGAAGGCGGGGGCGTAGCCTCCGCGAGCGGCGCCGGGTGGCGACTCGCCTCGAAAAGTCGGCGCTGGCGGAACGGCACCCCCGGCCTGCGGCGCCGCGACGGGCCGGGGCGGCTGGCCGCCGCAGGCGACCAGTATCAGCGACAGGGGGATTGGAACGAGTCGACTCAGGAAACGCTGAAGAAAGCCGCGAGCGGGATGGGATGCAAGGCGCACGGAGCGCAGCGACCGAGACATATCGAATAGATAGGCGAGGGAGCGAGCACCGCGCAACGCCGCAAACCGCCCGCGCAGCAATTTATTCAGCGTTTCCTTCATTTTTGTACCAACATACGGTTCTTGTGGATCGACATCAGGATGCCGACGCCCAGGCACAGCGTCACCATCGCCGTGCCTCCATAGCTGACGAAGGGCAGCGGCACGCCGACCACCGGCAGGATGCCCGAGACCATGCCCATGTTGACGAAGGCATAGGTGAAGAAGATCAGCGTCACCGCGCCGGCCAAGAGCCGCGTAAACAGCGTCGGCGCCTGCAGCGCGATCTGCAGGCCGCGGCCGATCAGCAGGGCGTAGAGCACCAGCAGCACGGCGTTGCCGATCAGGCCGAATTCTTCCGACCAGACGGCGAAGATGAAATCGGTATGGCGTTCGGGGATGAATTCGAGCTGCGCCTGCGTGCCCTGCCCCCAGCCCTTGCCGAGCACGCCGCCCGAGCCGATCGCGATCGTGGACTGGATGATGTGGAAGCCCTTGCCGAGCGGGTCCTTCTCGGGATCGAGCAGCATCAGGATGCGTTGGCGCTGATAGTCATGCAACAGGTTCCAGGCAAAGGGCGCGGCGGCGGCGGCTACGCCGAGCAGGCCGAAAATCACCTTCCACGACAGGCCGGCAAGGAAGATCACGTAAAAGCCGGCGGCGAACACCAGCACCGCGGTGCCCAGATCGGGCTGGCGGGCGATCAGCGCCACCGGCACGAGCAGGAGCAGCGTGGCGAAGAGCCAATCGTGCCAGGCGAGCAGGCCCTCGCGTTTCTGGAAGTACCAGGCGAGCATCAGCGGCATCGCGATCTTCATCAGCTCGGAGGGCTGGATGCGCATGAAGCCGAGGTTGAGCCAGCGCCGCGCACCCTTCGAGATGTCGCCGAACAGCGCCACCGCGACGAGCAACAGCAGCCCGAACAGATAAACCGGCAGCGCCACGCGCATCAGCCGCTGCGGCGGGATTTGCGCGACGACGCGCATCACCACCAGCGCCGCGCCGAGATTGATCAGATGCGCACCGATGCGCTCCGGCGAAGCGCTGGCCAGCGCGACCGTGGCGAGGATCAACAGCAACGCGGTGAAGCCCAGCAGCGGCCAGTCGAGCGGTGCGACGAGCAGCTGCCAGTATTTGCGGATCGTCGCGTTCATTCGGGATCCGCCTCCACGGCGGCTTCGTCGGTCGGCGCCATGCCCTGCGGCAGCTTGCCGAGCAGGTAGTAATCGAACACCTGGCGCGCGATCGGCGCCGCAGCCTGGGCGCCGAAGCCGCCGTTTTCGACCAGCACCGCCAGCGCGATCTTCGGCTGATCGGCGGGCGCGAAGGCGATGAACAGCGCATGGTCGCGCAACTGGGCCTTCATCGTCTCGGTCTTGTGCTCGGCGCCCTTGTAGGAGAACACCTGGGCGGTGCCGGTCTTGCCGGCGGCGACGTACTCCGCCCCGGCGAAGGCCCGCGCGCCGGTGCCCTCCCGGGTGACGCCGACCATCGCGTGCTTGATCACGTCGATGTGCTCCTGCTTCCAGGGCAGCTTCTTGATCGGCTGCGGCTCGATGAAGCGCTTCTCGCCGGTCTTCGTGTCGGTGATGTATTTCACCAGATGCGGTCGGAACATCACGCCGTCGTTGGCCAGCGTCGCCACCGCCTGGGCGAGCTGGATCGGCGTATAGGCGTTGTAGCCCTGGCCGATGCCGATCGAGATCGTCTCGCCGGCATACCATTTCTGCTGTTCGGGCTTCTTGAAGCGCTTTTTCTTCCACGCCGGCGAAGGCAGCACGCCTTCCGATTCGCCCTCGATGTCGATGCCGGTCTTGCTGCCCAGGCCGAGCTCGCCCATGAAGCGGGCGATGGCGTCGATGCCCATGTCGTTGGCGAGCATGTAGTAGTAGGTGTCGCAGGAGACGACGATCGATTTGTACATGTCGACCATGCCGTGGCCGCCCTTCTTGTCGTCGCGGAAAGTATGGCCACCGAAGTTGAAAAAGCCCGGGTCGGCGATCGCCTGCTCGGGCCGCCGCTTGCCGTAATGCAAAGCGGCCAGCGCCATGAAGGGCTTGAAAGTCGAGCCCGGCGGATAGGCGCCGTTCAAGGCCCGGTTGACCATCGGCTTGTCCGCCGCCTCGTTGAGCGCCTGCCAGTCCGCCGCGGCGATGCCATCGACGAACAGGTTGGGATCGTAGTTCGGCACCGAGACCAGTGCAAGGATGCCGCCGGTGGACGGCTCGATGGCCACCAGCGCGCCGCGGCGGTCGCCGAAGGCCTGTTCGGCAACCTCCTGGAGTTTCGCATCGAGGGTCAGGGTCAGGTTGTTGCCCGGCACGGGCGCGACGCGCGAGAGCGAGCGCACCGCCCGGCCGGCGGCATCGACCTCGACTTGCTCGAAGCCGCTCGTGCCGTGCAACTCGAACTCGTAATGCTGTTCGAGGCCGGACTTGCCGAAATAGTCGGTGCCGCGGTAGTTGGCTTCCTGCTCCCTCTCTTCGATCCGCGCCAGATCGCGCTCGTTGACGCGGCCGATGTAACCGAGCACATGGGAAGCGAACGCGCCCTTCGGATACTGGCGGAACAGGCGCGCCTTGATCTCGACGCCGGGAAAACGATAGCGGCGGGCGATGAATTTCGCCACCTCCTCGTCGGTGAGCCGCGTCCTGATCGGCAGCGATTCGAAGCGTTTGCTCTCCTCCATCAGCTTCCTGAAGCGCTTGCGGTCCTTCGCTTCGATGGTGATGAACTCCGCGAGACCGTCGATCGTCGCCTCGAGATCGGGCACCTGCGAGGGCGTGATCTCCAGCGTGTAAGCGGAATAGTTGCGCGCCAGCACCTCGCCGTTGCGGTCGACGATCAGTCCGCGGTTGGGCACGATCGGCAACAGCGAGATGCGGTTGTCCTCGGCGCGCGTCTTGTAGTAATCGTGATGCAGCACCTGCAGCCAGAAGAAGCGCCCGAACAGCAGGGCGAAGCAGACGAGCACCAGAGCGCCCGCCACCGCGATGCGGCGGTTGAACTGCTCCAGCCCCTCCTGCGCGTCCTTGATCTGCATGGATCAGGCAGTCCGGGCGCCGGGCCGTCCCAAGCCCGGACGGCGCGCGCCGTATGGCGCAAACCGCGCCGTGCGTGTTGCGAAGACGCCCGTGACATCGAGCGCAGCGAGCTGTTTCGAACCCCCCGAGAGGGGGGTGAAGGGGGGCAGGTCGGTTCGATCGAGGGCCACGGCAGCGTTTGCGAAGGGCCGCCCCGAGCAAACGCGGCACGTGCCGAAGGCACGACCCGCGACGCGATTTCCACGAAAGACGCCCTCGTTATCGAGTGCCGCGTAAAGCGGCGCGAGCTGGAAAGAACCCCCCGAGAGGGGGGTGAAGGGTGGCGGGTTCATATTGGCCTGGTCTCGTCGCGCTCGACCGGCTGGTATTGCGGCAGCAGCAGCAGATAGCTCGCCGGATACCAGAACAGCGTGGCGGTGAGGCTCGACAGGAAATAGGCAAAGCCCGGAAATTCCCCGCCGGTGGCGAGCCGGATCAGCAGCATCACGAGCTGGGTGCCGAGCAGCATCGGCAGCACGTGCAGCGCCTGCTGGGCGAGCGGAAACCAGAGCACGCGCCGCGACCAGCCGGCCGCGAAGAAGGCGAGCAGCACATAGGCGAACGCGTGCTGGCCCAGCACGGCCGCGTGGGCGACGTCCATCACCAGCCCGAAGCAGAAGGCCGCCGCCATACCGACTTTCAACGGCTGGTGAATGCACCAGAACGCCAGCACCAGCGCCACCCAGTCGGGCACGCCGGGCAGACGGCCGAGCGGGATCAGGTTGAGCAACGCCGCCACCAGCAATGACAGATAGATGAACCAGGTGCGCGCCGGCAGCAGGATGCGGCGTGAGGAATGGGTCGGCTGAATCATGGCGATGCCAGGCCGTCCCAAGTCGCCATGCCCCCCCCTGTGGGGGGCAGCGAACTGAATTTGTGAGCGTGGGGGGCTAATGTATTCATGGCTTGTTCCCCTTGGCTTTCCTGCCTTTCGACCTCTTCACTTGCTCCGGCGCATCTTCGGGCGGCGGCGGCGCGACACGCTTGCCGAGCACCAGCACCTGCCCCTGGCGCTCGACGCCGGCGAGCGGCGCGCATTCGATGCGCGCGAAGGAAAAGGAGTTGTCGCGATCGATGCGCGTCACGCGCGCCACCGGCAGGCCGGGGAGGTAGATGCCATCGAGCCCGGAAGTGACGAGCACGTCATCCGGCTCGACGTCGGCGTTGGCCGGCAGGAACTTCAACTCCAGCAGGCCGTTGCCGGCGCCGGCGAGCACCGCGCGCAGGCCGTTGCGCTGCACCTGGACGGGGATGGCCTGGTTCTTGTCGGTCAGCAGGGTCACCTCGCTGGTCAGCGGAAAGACACGCGTCACCTGGCCGATGACGCCAACCTCGTCGATCACCGGCTGGCCGGCTTCGACGCCATGCGTCATGCCGCGGTCGATGACGATGCGGCGCGAGAACGGATCGCGCGCCGCATAGAGAATTTCGGCGGCCTGGGCGGGCGCATCGAGCCGTTCGCGCATGTCGAGCAAGGCGCGCAGGCGGCGGTTTTCATGATCGAGGTGCGCCTGGCGCAGCAGTTGATTGGCCTGGGCGAGCTGACGCGCGCGCAGTTCCTCGTTTTCCTTTTTCAGCCGCGCCAGATCGGCCAGATAGGTGCCTGCCTCGCCAGCGCCCTCGACCGGCAGCATCACGGCCTTCTGCAAAGGCCAGAGCAACGCGGCGACCGCGGCGCGCACCGGCTCGAGCATGCCGAAACGCAGATCGGCCACCATCGCCGCCAGCGACAGCGCGAGGAAAAAGGTTAGCCGCACCAGCGGCGCCGGCCCGCGCTTGAAAAACGGTGGGGGCGAATGACCAATATGGCCCGTGGCAGACATCAAGGCTGCATCTCTCTTCCGCGGATCCTAGCGGGTAACACTGCCGAATTCGCGGCGCCCGGGAAGCACCGCAGAAAGCGGCGAGCAGGATGAAGCGCAAGGCGCCCGGAGCGCAGCAAGCGAGACATACCTTTCAGGTAGGCGAGCTTGCGAGCACCGCGCAACGCTGCGATTCGCCTGCGCAGCAATTTATGCGGTGCTTCCTCACTCGTTGGCGAAAATACTGCCCAGTTTGTCCATCTTTTCGAGTGCGATTCCCGAGCCGCGCACGACGCAGGTGAGCGGATCGTCGGCGACGACCACCGGCAGGCCGGTTTCCTCCATCAGCAGCCGGTCGAGATCCCGCAGCAGCGCGCCACCGCCGGTGAGCACCATGCCCCGCTCGGCGATGTCGGCGCCGAGCTCCGGCGGCGTCTGCTCGAGGGCGATCTTCACCGCGCCGACGATCTGGTTCAAGGGATCGGAGAGCGCTTCGAGGATCTCGTTCGAAGAAATCGTGAAGCTGCGAGGAATGCCCTCGGCGAGGTTGCGGCCCTTGACTTCGAGCTCCTTCACCTCGGAGCCCGGGAAGGCCGAACCGATGGTCTTCTTGATGTGCTCGGCCGTCGTCTCGCCGATCAGCATGCCGTAGTTGCGGCGGATGTAGTTGATGATCGCGTCGTCGAACTTGTCGCCGCCGACGCGCACGGAGCCGGCATAGACCATGCCGCCCAGGCTGATCACGCCGACTTCGGTGGTGCCGCCGCCGATGTCGACGACCATCGAACCGGTGGCATCCGAGACCGGCAATCCGGCGCCGATCGCCGCGGCCATCGGCTCCTCGATCAGGTAGACCTGCGAGGCGCCGGCGCCGAGCGCCGATTCTCGGATCGCGCGGCGCTCGACCTGGGTCGAGCCGCAGGGAACACAGATGATGATGCGCGGACTGGGACTGAGCAGCCGCGAGTCATGCACCTTCTTGATGAACTGCTTCAACATCTGCTCGGTGACGGTGAAGTCGGCGATCACGCCGTCCTTCATTGGCCGGATCGCGGTAATGTTGCCGGGTGTCTTGCCGAGCATCTGCTTGGCGGCGGCGCCCACCGCCTGGATCGTCTTCTTGGCGTTCGGGCCGCCTTCGGTGCGGATCGCGACGACCGAGGGCTCGTCGAGCACGATGCCCTTGCCGCGCACGTAGATCAGCGTGTTGGCCGTGCCCAGGTCGATCGCCAGGTCGTTGGAAAAATAGGAGCGGAGAAATGAGAACATCGGTGTCCTGTGTGTCAAAAGGAAATGCTGAATAAATCTACTGCGCGGTCGAATGGCGGTGTTGCGCGGTGCTCGCTCCCTCGCCTATCTCCTTGATATGTCTCGGTCGCTGCGCTCCGGGCGCCTTGCCCTTCGCCCGCTCGTGACGATTTCTTCAACATTTCCAAAGACAATGCCGCAAAGCCAACCAGCACTGCCGGGAAAAGGGTCTCCTATGATACCCTAACGCCCTCTTGGGGAAGCCCAGCCCGTCTTCCGGCTCTTGATCCCTGATCCCTGATCCCTGATCCCTGATCCCTGATCCCTGATCCCTGATCCCTGATCCCTGATCCCTGATCCCTGATCCCTGATTCCTGATCCCTGATTCCT
>Ga0209172_10000701_pt1 | contig 86885 bp, 90 predicted proteins | sample LarsenN4metaG_FD_184113 | JGI IMG/M metagenome (GOLD analysis project Ga0209172, IMG submission 184113) | Hot spring sediment bacterial and archeal communities from British Columbia, Canada, to study Microbial Dark Matter (Phase II) - Larsen... ... | reverse complement strand
AGAAAATCAGCCGATTCTGTCAAACATGGGCTAGCTCCGCGAATCACCCCGCGGCGCCTGCGGGACGTCTACGCGGAAGATGGAGCCATTGTACCCGCTGATGCAGCGCGGTAGGGCGACGAGATCCACGCGGTCGCCGGTTCTGGCATCGAACGTCGTCAGGGCGGCCACCCCATACAGCGGCAGGTGTCCCATGACGATGCGCAGGCGCGCCCCTGCGGCATCGCGGCTCCGCTCCATGCCTGCGCCGCCGCGATGACGACGACGGCGAGCAGAACCGCCGTGGGCGGAGGTGGCCTCATCCCACGTCTCCGGCCATCAGGGGCACTCCAGGCCTTCCGTGAGCGCCTTCAGGTTGGCGTCCATAAGCGTGAAGTAGTCCTCGCCTCGCCGCAGCTCATCCGGCGTGAGTCCCTCGATCGGGTTGAGCACCGCGACGCGAGCCCCCACCTCCCGTGCGATCACCTCTGCTACGCGAGGATTGACGAGGGCCTCATAGTAGATTACGCGCGCGCCGACACGCCGCGCTTCCACCACGAGATCCCTCATTCGGGCCGGCGAGGGCTCACTCTCCGGCTCCAGGCCGCTGATCGACAGCTGCCTCAACCCGTAGCGCCGGGCCAGATATCCAAAAGCCGCGTGCGAAACGATGAATTCGCGCCGCCGGCACGACGCGAACGCTGACGCGTACCGGCGGTGGAGGGCGTCGAGATCGGCCTTCAGCCGCGCGCCGTTCGCCGCATAGGCGGCACGGCCGCCGGGGTCCGCCTCAGTCAGGCCGGCGATGATTCGATCCACCTGCCCCGAGGCGAGGACCGGATCCAGCCAGACATGGGGATCGAGGGCCGGCCCGGATCCCTGGGGTCCTTCGTCCGGCAGCCCCGGCAAGAGCGGGAGGCCGTCTGTGGCGTTCACCTGCACCGTGGTCGCCGGGACCTCCGCGCGCAGCTTCTCGACCCAGGGCTCGAATCCGGCGCCGTTGTAGATGAGGACCCGCGCCCGCTTGAGCGCCACCACGTCGCGCGGCGTCGGCTCGAAGTCGTGCGGCTCAATGCCGGCAGGGACGAGACTGCGCGCTGCCAGGCGATCGCCGCCGACCCGGGACGCGAAGTCGAGAAGTGGGTAGATTGTGGCGAGCACCGGCAGCTTCGACGACTCCTCGGACGCCGGCCGGCATCCGGCCACGACCAGAAGCGAGAGGAGGAGACCGACCCACCGGAGCGCCGTCATGCCATCTCGCGGCAGGCGGCACAATAGCCCAACAGCTCGAGGCGGTGGCCGGTAACGGAGAATCGGGCAGCGTGGCTCGTCATCTCGTCTCCGCAGCGTACTTATGCAACCGATCGTCATTTTCAGTAACATACCGCGGGCTCTCGGGTGGCGTCACCCGTCACTTCTCCGCCGGCGTGAACGCGTGCCGCATGAAGTTGATCACGTGCCCCCGGTCTCCTGCGCTGAGGCTGTTCTTGAACGACGGCATCGCGGTCCCCGGGATCCCTTCGCTGACCCAGTGGAAGAATCGCCCGTCGCTGTGCCCGGCGAGCAGATGCACCCGAACGTCGGACACCGGCGGGTTGAGCCCTGCAGCACCCGGACCATTTCCGCCGCCGGACGCACCGTGACACACCTGGCATCGCTGGCGATAGATCGCCTCCCCGGCTGCCGTCCGGCTCCGCCGGCGCAAAGCTTCCCAGGCGCGCGGAAGTCATCGGCTTCCGCTGGAGGCCGGGAAGACGATAGGGTGGGTGGCGAACGCGGGCGGCCAGACGACGGCGCGTGTTTTGGGCCGGATCCACTCCCAGATCACGCTCGTCGCGCGCAGGTTCGCCCCCGCTTCAGGGCTGCCGGAGGGCGCAACCGGAGGCGCATGGCCGGCTGAGGCGTCGGCCGGCGGGAAGGCCGCCCCAGCAGGGATCAGGGTGATGAGCGCGATGAGAAGGCGGGTCGCGATTGACGGGCGCGCACGCATGCTGCACTGTTCGCACGCGTGTGCCATGAACCTCCTCCGCTGCGGAAGGCCCGCTAGCTAGCGGGGATGAGCGAAGAGGGGGAGCGTCTCGCCGGCCTCGTACTCGTCGTCGCTCATGACCGGCTCCTCGTCGAGGGCCTCGACGGCGGCCAGCGCGGCCTCGGCATTCGCCTCGCGCGGGAGATCCTCCAGCTCACACCAGCGATAGGCGTTCATCAACGCGCGGACCTGCAGGTAGACCCCCGTGAGCTCTCCCGGCAGCTCCTGCTCTCCGTTGAGCTGGCCGACCACCTCCGTGTGGTCCGCGTGCACGCGCACCCGCCGGGCGCCGGCCGTGCGGGCGTGCCAGAGCCCGGCGAGCAGGGCGCGATACGCGGCCTCCGCCGGCGACCCGGCCATCACCGCACGGCGGAGCACGCGCGTGGTCTGCCCTCCGGCGCGCAGCACCACGCCCACACCCGCCCTCCCGTTCCGGTAGGCGGCGCTGGTGAAGATCTCCACAACAGGCCTCACGCTACCAGGTCACCTCCACAACCATCATGGCCGCACCAACCAGGCCAATCAGAATGAGTTTTACCCCGATGAGCCTGCGGTCATCGTCCAGCCCCGCCCGCAGCGCCGCCCAGAAGGCCCCGCGGCGGAGGCGGCGCACGCGGATCGGCGCGCGGGCGGCCCCGAACCGGGCGGTCCCGAACCGGGCGGTCCCGAACCGAACCGCCGCCGCCGGAACGCGAGCTCCGCGCAGCACAGGGCGGGGGCCGCGGCGGATCGCGATCGCCCGTACGCTCACGCCCGTCCTCCGTACCGCCGCATCAGCCCCACGACCTTCCCGATGATCTCGAACTCGTCCCTGATGGGCGCGTAGTGGGCGTTCTCCGGAAGCAGGTACGGACGGCCGCCGTCGATCGCCAGCCGCTTGACCGTCGCTTCGTCTCCCAGGAGGGCCACCACCACCTCCCCCGGTTCGGCCGCCGGCTGCGAGCGGACGATGACGAGGTCGCCGTGGTAGATCCCGGCGTTGATCATGGAGTCGCCGCGCACCGTGAGCAGGAAGCAGTTGTCGTCCTGCCAGCCCACCATCTTGCGGGGGACCGGAATCATCTCCTCAACGTTCTCTTGCGCCAGCAGGGGAACGCCTGCGGACACCCGGCCGACGAGCGGGAGGTGCGCGACGTTGTCGCCGTTTGGCAAGAGAGTGCGGTCGAGGACCTCGAGGACACGCATCCGGTCCCCATACCGCTTGATGTATCCCTTCCGCTCGAGCGCGGTGAGGTGCTGGTGGACGGTCGAGGGGGAGCGCATCCCCAGCGCCGTGCCGATCTCCCGGACGGATGGGACGATCCCGCTCCGGCGGATGGACGTTGCGATGTGCTCCAGGACCTCACGCTGACGGTCCGTCAGGGGCGTGGCCATTTTGTCACCTCCGCGGAAAGTATATATCGAACATATGTACGAATAGCAAGCCCGCGCGGAGGAGCTGTGTCTTGATTGGCACGAACGCCTGTATGGTATGACATGATTCCCTCGCTCTGGCTGGCCCTGGCTCGACGAATCGCCACCGTACGGGCCGCAGATGACCCAGCGCACGAGATCAGCGGGCCATGGGCAAACCCGAGGCGATCCTCCAACTCGTTCTGGAACGAGCTTAGGGAACATTGCGTTGCCGGATATAGGAATATAGAGGAACTTAAGGGACTTTTGACGCCATATGCAGCGCCGGGAGCCTTTAGGCGGTCAGCGCCTGGAGCAGGATCGGAGGATCGACGTTGCCTCCACTTGCCACGGCGACCACGGTGGGACCGATCAGGCCGAGCTCAAACGCGGCCGCGGCCGCGATAGCCCCGGAGGGTTCCAGCAGAAGATGGCCCCCAAAGAGTACACGGCGCATCGCCGCAAGGATGGCCTGATCGGAGACGGAGTGAAACTCGTCCACATATTCGGAGGTTACATCCCAGGTGAGCCGGCCGGGGGAGAGTGCGCGAAGCCCGTCGGCGATCGTCTCCGCGCGCTCCAACATGACGGGCATCCCCGCCTGCCGGGAGCGCCCGAACCGGTCGGCCCCGGCGGGTTCCGCGCCGATCACCCTGACCTCGGGCCGCAGGCCCTTGACGGCCGCGGCGACCCCGGAGAGCAGGCCGCCGCCGCTCACCGGCACCAGGACGGTCTCGACATCGGGGCAGTCCTCGACGATCTCCACTCCGGCCGTGCCCTGCCCGGCGATGATCAGCGGGTCATCGTAGGGAGGGACGTAGTGCAGGCCTCGCCGGTCGGCGAGCTCCCGGGCTTTGATCACGCGGTCTTCGGGATACCGCCCGAACCGGATCACCTCGGCGCCATAGCCGGCGATGGCGTCCGCCTTGACCGCGACCACTGTCTCGGGAACGACCACCACCGCGCGGATGCCGAGGACGTGTCCCACGTACGCCACGGCCTGCCCGTGGTTCCCCGACGACGCGGTGATGATGCCTTCGGCGCACTCCTCGCGGCGCGCCAGGACATGGTTGAACGCCCCGCGTACTTTGAAGGACCCGGTCGTCTGCAGATTCTCGAGCTTCAGCTGCGGGCCGCCGGGCAGCGGATGCAGCGGGGTCCGCCGGATGAAGGGCGCGATCCGCTCGCGCGCGGCGGCGATGTCCTCGAGGCTCACGACGGCCATGCGGGCGTCTACGACTCGCGCATCCAGGGCGTATAGGTGAGCCCGAGCAGCAGCCCCTCAGGACTGAGCAGGCGCGCCACGACCTGGCCCCACGGTTCGGTCTTGACGTCCGTGAGCAGGCGGTAGCCGCGCCCCTGCATCTCCGCAGCCGCCTGCGCCACGTCCTCGACTTCGAACTCGATCACCGCCTGCGGGACGGGCACGTCCGCCGGCCACCGATCGGACCCGAAGCACGACCGCGCCGCGTCGGCCAGCGGCCACAGCCCGAAGTGCTTCACCCCCGCCAGCGCGCCGGTGTGGAGGTAGTCGTCGCCTTCCAGCGGCAGGCCCAGCGCATCGCGGTAGAACGCGGCCGACGCCGCGGGATCCTTCACGATGGGTGCGATCCCCGCGACGAAGAGGACCTTCATGGCATCCTCCGTCCCCGCCGGGTCACGTCGCCTCGCCGGGGATGCTGGGACCGATGCTCACGCCGGCCTCCAGCGCAGATCCGGCTGCCGGGCGGCGCGCACCTCGTCCAGCCGCCGGACGGGGGTGGCATGCGGGGCCTCCCGCACGAGGTCGGGCTGCTCCGCCGCCTCGCGGTCGATGGCCCGCATGGCCTCGATGAACTCGTCCAGTGTCCGCTTGCTCTCCGTCTCGGTCGGCTCGATCATGATCGCCTCCTCGACGATGAGCGGAAAGTAGATCGTCGGCGCGTGGAAGCCGTAATCCAGCATCCGCTTGGCCATGTCCTTCGTGCTCACGCCGTGCTCGTGCTTCTGCCGGCGGCCGGAGAGGACGAACTCGTGCTTGCACAGGCGGTCGTAGGGCAGGTCGAAGCGGTCCCGCAGGCGGGCCAGCACGTAGTTGGCGTTGAGCACGGCCACCTCCGCGATCTGCCGCAGCCCGTCCGCGCCCATCGAGCGCAGGTAGGTGTAGGCGCGCACGAGGTTCCCGAAGTTCCCGTAGAACGCGCGGATCTTGCCGATGGACTGCGGGCGCTCGTACTCCAGATGGAACCGGTCGCCGGTCCGCTCGATGACCGGCACGGGCAGGAAGGGGGCCAGGTGCGCCTTCACGCCGACGGCCCCGGCGCCCGGCCCGCCGCCCCCGTGCGGCGTGGTGAAGGTCTTGTGCAGGTTGAAGTGCATGACGTCGAAGCCCTGATCGCCGGGCCGGGTGATGCCCAGGATGGCGTTGAAGTTCGCCCCGTCCATGTAGAGCTGGCCGCCCGCGCCGTGGACGATCTCCTCGATCTCCAGGATGTGCTCCTCGAACAACCCCAGCGTGTTGGGATTGGTGAGCATCAGCGCCGCCACGCGGCCGTCCATCGCCTCGCGCAGCTTCGTCACGTCCATGTTCCCGCGGGCGTCGGAGGGCACCGTGATGACCTCATACCCCGCCATCGTGGCCGTCGCCGGGTTCGTCCCGTGCGCCGAGTCCGGAACGATCACCTTCGTGCGCGCCTCGCCCTGGCTCTCGAAGTACGCGCGGATGAGCAGCATGCCGGTAAACTCCCCGTGCGCCCCCGCCGCGGGCTGGAACGTCACGCGGTCCATCCCGCTTACCTCGGCCAGCATGCGCTCCAGCTCCCACATCAGCGCGAGCGCCCCCTGCACGTCCTCCTCCGCCGTGTACGGATGGAGCCGGCTGAAGCCCGCCAGCCGCGCGACGTCCTCGTGGATGCGGGGGTTGTACTTCATCGTGCAGGAGCCGAGCGGGTAGAACCCCTCGTCGATGCTGAAGTTGCGGTGCGACAGCCGCGTATAGTGCCGCACCACGTCGAGCTCGCTGACCTCCGGCAGCGCCGGCGGGTTCGCCCGCAGCTGCGCGGCGGGGATGAGCGCCTCCAGCGGCTGCACCGGCACGTCGGGGTCGGGATAGGAGGCGCCGACGCGGCCCGGCGTGCTCAGCTCGAAGATCACGGGCAGATCGCGCGCGCTCATCGCAGGCCCTCCAGGACATCCACCAGCCGCTCGATCTGCTCGCGGGTGCGCTGCTCCGTCACGCACAGCAGCCAGCCGTCGGCGAGATCGGGGTACCAGCGGCCCAGCGGGGCGCCGCCGATGATTCCCCGCGCGCGCAGCGCCCTGTTGAGCTCCTCGGGCGGCCGCGGGGTGCGGATGACGAACTCGTGGAACGTGGGACCCTCGAACATCAGCCGGAAGCCGGGCAGCGCGCTCAGCCGCTCCTTCGCGTACGCCGCCTTATAGAGGTTGAGCTCGGCCACCTTGCGGACGCCGGTGCGTCCCAGCGCCGCCATGTACACCGCGGCGGCCAGCGCCAGCAGCGCCTCGTTGGTGCAGATGTTGCTTGTGGCCTTCTCGCGGCGGATGTGCTGCTCTCGGGTCTGCAGCGTCAGCACGAACCCGCGGCGGCCGTCGGTATCCACGGTCGCGCCCACGAGCCGCCCGGGCATGCGGCGCACGAAGTCCTGCCGCGTGGCGAGCATCCCGAGATACGGCCCGCCGAAGTTCAGGTGATTGCCCAGCGGCTGCCCCTCGCCGGCGACGATGTCCGCGCCCCACTCGCCCGGGGGCGTGAGCAGCCCGAGGGAGAGGGGATCGGCGATGGCGCAGATGAGCAGGGCGCCGGCTCCGTGCGCCAGGGCGGCCGCCGCCGGCCCGTCCTCCAGGCTCCCAAAGAAGTTCGGATGCTGGATGATCACCGCGGCCGTACGGCCGGAGACCGCAGCGCGCAGGGCGGACAGATCCGTGCGCCCGGCGCGCTGCGGCGCCTCCACGACGGTGATGCCCAGCGGCGCCGTGTACGTGCGCAGCACCTCACGATACTCGGGATGCACCGCGGTGCTCACCACCACCTCGCCGCGCTTGGTCAGGTCCTTGGCCATGACCGCGGCCTCCGCGGTCGCCGAGGCGCCGTCATACATGGACGCGTTGGCCACGTCCATCGCGGTGAGCGCGCACAGCATGCTCTGGTACTCGTAGCCGGCCTGCAGCTCGCCCTGCATCATCTCGGCCTGATACGGCGTGTAGGCGGTGAGGAACTCGCCCCGCCCGGCAAGATGCCAGACTACGCTGGGGATGTAGTGATCGTACGCTCCCGCGCCGAGGAAGGTCGGCGCCGCGTCGGCGTGCGTGTTCCGGGCGGCCATCGCGGTGAGCTGCGCCAGGACCTCGGGGTCGCTGAGGGCCGGAGGCAGGGCCAGCGGCCGCTGCAACCGCACGGCGGCCGGGATGTCGGCGAAGAGCGCGTCGATCGATCTCACGCCGATGACGCGGAGCATCTCCTCGCGCTCGGCGTCGGTCGCCGGGATGTACTTGTGCTGGCGGCGGCGCTCCAGCGCAGGCGCTTTCTGCCGCGCGGTCACGCCCCCGCTCCCCCGACGACCTTGCGGTACTGCTCCGCGGTCATCAACTGCTGCAGCTCGGCGGGATCCGCGGGATCCACGAGGATGATCCAGCCCTGGCCGTACGGATCGCTGTTCACGACCTCCGGTGTGCTGGCCAGGACCGTGTTCACCTCCACGACGGTGCCGCTCACCGGCGCGAACAGGTCGGAGACGGCCTTTACCGACTCAATCACGCCGAACGGCTGCATGAAGCTGATCTTCGCGCCCACCTGCGGCAGCTCGATGAACACCACGTCGCTCATCTTCTCGGCGGCGAACTGCGTGATGCCGACCCGCACCCGCCCGTCTTCGCGCCGGGCCCACTCGTGCTCGCTGCTGTACCGGAGATCGTCTGGATACATGATTCAGCTCCTCTTGTAGAACGGCAACTTCACCACGACTGCTCCGGCGGTCTTGCCCCGGATCTCCACGCCGAGCCGCACGCCGGGCTTGGCGTGCGCGCGCGCCACATAGCCCATCCCGATACTCTTCTCCACCCACGGCCCGAACGTCCCGCTCGTCACGGTGCCGGCCGGGCCGCCGTCCGCGCGCAGAGCATACCCATGGCGCGGGATGGCCCGCTCCGTCATCTCGAACCCGACGAGCCTGCGGGCGGTGCCTTCCGCCTTCTGCCGGACCAGCACGTCCCGGCCGATGAACTCCCCCTTCTCCAGCTTCACCGTCCAGCCGAGCGGCGCCTCGAGCGGCGTGGTGGTCTCGTCGATGTCGTTGCCGTAGAGCATGTAGGCGGCTTCAAGCCGCAGCGTGTCGCGCGCGCCCAGACCGGCGGGGGTCAGCCCCTCGGACCGGCCCGCCTCCAGCAGGGCATCCCATACCCGGGGGGTCTGGTCCCACGGGCACCCGATCTCGAAACCGTCTTCGCCGGTGTAGCCGGTGCGCGAGAGGAAGCAGCCGGCAACGCCGGCCACCTCCGCCTGGGTGATGATGTGGAAGGACGGCAGGGCGGCGGCGTCGGCGCGCGTCACGCGGGCCAGGATGGCGACGGCGCGCGGCCCCTGCAAGGCCAGCAGCCCCCACCCGGCGCTGATGTTCCGCACCTGCGCGTCCACCGTATGCCCGGCGATCCAGGCGAAGTCCTTGTCCGCCGTCGACGCGTTCACCACGAACAGGTAGCGGCGCTCGCCCGTCCGGAAGACGGTGAGGTCGTCCACGATGCCCCCGCTGGGCAGGCACATCGGGCTGTAGAGCCCGCCGCCCACGGCGAGCCGGCCGGCATCGTTGGTGATGAGCCGCTGCACGGAGGCCAGGGCCCCGGGTCCCTCGACTTCGACTTCCCCCATGTGCGAGACGTCGAACAGCCCGGCCGCGGTGCGCACGGCGCGGTGCTCCTCGACGATGCCGGCGTACTGCACCGGCATCTCCCAGCCCCCGAACTCGACCAGGCGCGCGCCCAGCGCGGCATGCCGCCCGTGGAGCGGCGTCCGCTTCAGACCGTTCCCCATGCCTCGATCTCCTGTTCGCGGCGGCGAAGCAGGAAGATCACTTCGTCGTCGGTGGTCTGCGCGAAGTCGTCGTAGAACTGGCCCACGGCGTAGAAGAGGGTGGGCGTGTACAGACAGACGACGTCATCGGCCTCGGCCCGCAGCGCCTCGGCGCCTTCGGGCGGCGCAACGGGGATCGCCGCCACGACGGTGGCGGGGCCCATCCCGCGCACGGCCCGCAGCGCGGCGATGATCGTCGAGCCGGTGGCGATGCCGTCGTCCACCACGATCGCGGCGCGGCCGGCCAGCTCCGGCTGCGCCCGGTCGCCGCGGTACAGCGTCATGCGGCGGCGGATCTCCTCTAGCTGGGCCGCGGTCTCTTCTTTCAGGTAGCCGTCGGGGATGCGGAGCGAGCTGACGAGCGGGGCGTCGACGTACACACTGCCGTCATGGGCCACTGCACCAACCGCCAGTTCCGGGTTGTACGGAGCGCGGAGCTTCCGTGGTACGACCACATCGAGCGGCGCGTCGAGCGCGACCGCCACCTCGTACCCGACGACGATGCCCCCCCGCGGCACCGCCAGGACAAACGGCCGGCGCGCGCGGTAGCCTGTGAGGGCCTCCGCCAGACGCCGCCCCGCTTCCCGCCGATCGCGGAACGTCATCGCCGCGACTACCTCCGGCGAGTCAGTCTTCCATGGCGGGCAAACGATTTCCTGTGGCACGCACCAGCTCCCACGCCTCGCGGACATGCGCTTCCGTCGTGCGGATGTTGCCGATGGCCATGCGCAGAGTGCACGCGCCGTGCAGGCGCGTGTGCGAGAGGTAGATGCGGCCCGAGGCGTTGACCGCGTCCAGGAGCGCCGCGTTGAGCCGGTCGAGGCGGTCCTCCGCCGCCGCGCCCCGGAGCGTCCGGGGATGGTAGCGGAAGCAGACGGTGCTGAACGGCGCGGGGGCGAGGCGCTCGAAGTCCGGATCCGCGTCCACCCAGCGGGCCAGCTCCTGGCCCAGCCGGACGTGCTCGCGGATGCGCGCGGCCAGGCCGTCCCACCCGAAGTAGCGGATGACGAACCACAGCTTGAGCGCCCGGAAGCGGCGGCCGAGCTGGATCCCGTAGTCCATGAGGTCATGCACGGCGTCCTGCGCGGCTTCGGGTGTGCGCAGGTACTCGGGCACCAGGCTGAAGGTGCTGCGCAGGATGGCGGGTCGTCTGCAGAAGAACGCGGAGCAATCGATCGGCGTAAACAGCCACTTGTGCGGATTCACCACCAGCGAATCCGCGCGCTCGCAGCCCATCAGCACCCAGCGCATCTCGGGGACGACGGCGGCCACGCCGCCGTAGGCGCCGTCCACGTGCAGCCACATCCCCTCCGCCTCGCACACGTCGGCGATCGCCGGCACGGGATCGACGCTCGTCGTCGAGGTGGTGCCCACGGTGGCGACAACGCAGAACGGCCGCCAGCCCGCCGCGCGGTCCTCGGCCACGGCCGCGCGCAGGGCGGCGGCATCCATCCGGAACTCGCGGTCGACGGGGATCTTGCGCACTCCCTGCCGGCCGAGCCCCAGGGTGAGGGCGGCCTTCTCGATGGACGAGTGGGCCTGCTCGGAGGCGTAGAGGCGGAGGCGCGGGCCTCCGGCCATGCCCTCTTCCCGGAACGGGTGCTCGGAGACCGCCTCCCGGGCCGCGGCGATGGCGCAGAGGCTGGCCACCGACGCCGTGTCCATGATGATGCCGAACAGGCCGTCCGGGAGCCCGAGCATCTGCCGCAGCCAGTCCATCACGACCTCCTCGAGCTCGGTCGCCGCGGGCGAGGTCTTCCACAGCATCCCGTTGACGTTGAGGGCGGCGGTGAGCAGCTCGCCGAGGATGCCGGGGCCGGACCCGGTGATGGCAAAGTACGCGAAGAACGACGGATGGTTCCAGTGCGTGATGCCGGGCAGGATGGTTCGCTCGAAGTCCGCGGCGATGGCGGCCATCTCCTCGCCGCCGCGGGGCGGCGAGGCGGGCAGCGCCCTCCGGATGGCGCCCGGCGGGGTCTGCGCCAGCACGGGGTGGCGATCGGGATGCGCGAGGTATCCCGCCGCCCACTCCACCGCCCGCCGGCCGTGCTCGAGGAACTCGGCTTCGGACATGTCGCCCAGCGTCGGCATGGGGGCGAACCTCCTTGTGATGAGATCTACAGGCCCAGGTCTGGGGCGATCTCCCGCAGGGCGATGATCACGAACGCGATGTGGTCGTCGAGCGGCACGCCCAGCTCCGCGGCGCCCCTGACGATGTCCTCACGGTTCACCGTCCGGGCGAAGGCTTTGTCCTTCATCTTCTTGCGCACGGAGGCGACGTCCACTTCGGACAGGCGCTTGTTGGGGCGGACCAGCGCCACGGCGGTGATGAAGCCGACGAGCTCGTCGATCGCGAACAGGGTCTTCTCCATCAGCGTCTCGCGGGCGAGGCCGGAGTAGTCGGCGTGCGAGAGCATCGCCCGCGTCCACACGCCGGGCAGGCCCCGCCGCTTGAGCTCCTCGATGCCCACAAAGGGATGGCCCGCCTCCTGGGACGGATGCCGCTCGTAGTCGAGATCGTGCAGCAGGCCGACGATCCCCCAGGCCTCCTCTTCCTCGCCGAACTTGCGCGCGTACGCCCGCATCGCCGCCTCGGCGGCAAGGAGATGCTTGCGGAGGTTCGGATTCTGGATCCACTCGCACACCAGCGCCCACGCGTCATCCCGGGTCATACGGTCCTGGGTCATGGGGAACTCATTCCGCCGCCGGGGCGACCGGCCCTGCGGCATGCGGACGTCAACAGGCATCTGCCTCAGCGGTCTCCGACCGTCACGGACAGATCCTGAAGGACACCGCCGCGGAGGACGCGGACCGCCAGCCCCACCGCGCCGGCCGCGACAGCATCCCCCATTAAGGATGCCGGGCCAAGCACGAGAACGGGAAGATCGACATCGCGGAGCCGGAGCAGCTGGTCGCGGGCCGCACGGAGGTCTGTGCCGAGATCCCACACCGCCACGTCTGCCGCGGCGCCGCCTGCGGGGTCATCACCAGGTACGCCCGCCGCCACCACGCGGCACTCGGGCAGCGCCTCGATCTCCGCGGCCAGCCGATCCACCAGCGATCTCTCGGCGGCCAGCGCCACGACGCGCAACGGCACGGCAGCGACCCCGGTGGGTCAGGAGGGCGCGCGGGGAGGATCGGGAGGGCCCGTCGGCGGCGCGCCGCCGAAAGTCTCCGCGGGCCGGCGCATGGGCGTCTCGGGAAGGGCGAGGAGCACCAGCAGCGCCGCGGCAAGGATGAACGCCGAGTACGCGTAGATCCGCGTCACGGCCGCGGCAAACGCGCGGCGCACGACCGCGCGCCCCGCGGCCCGAACCTGCGGCGGCAGCGCCGCGGAGGCCGCGGCCGGACCGTCGGACCGCCCCGATCCCATCTGCTGCAGGTTCACCTGCGCGCGGACCGCCGGCGGGAGGCCGGCGACCAGCGGCCCGAACCCGGTCCGCATCTCGGCCGCCACGACGTTGGCCAGTACCACGCCGAACACCGCCAGGCCCACCGCGGAGCCGATCTGCATGAAGAACTGCCGCGCGGCCGTCGCCGCGCCCACCTTCCCCCGCGGCGCGGCGTTCTGCGCCGCCAGGTTGAGCAGCGGCATGGCCGGACCCAGGCCGAGCCCCAGGACGATCATCCGCCACGTGACGCCCCAGCGGGTCACGGTGGTATCCATCGTGGCGAGCAGCACGTATCCGGCGACGGCCACGGCGAACCCCGCGATGATGACGCCTTTGGACCGGCCGATCCGGTAGACCATCTGCGAGGACGCGGTGGCCCCCGCCACCACCGCGAGGGTCAAGGGCATGAGCGTCGTCCCCGCGGCCGTGGCCGAGACTCCGACCACGTTCACCATGAACAGGGAGAGGAAGAAGACCGCGCCCATGAACGCCGCGCCCATAAAGACCGACGCCAGGCTGACCACCGCGATCGTCCGGTTCCGGAACAACTCGAGCGGCAGCACCGGCGACGGCGCCCGGGCCTCCACGGCCAGAAAGAGGACGACGGCGATGGCGGAGACCGCGAACAGGCCCAGCACGAGCGGCGAGGCCCAGGGAAAGACGCGCTTGTCCAGGGTCAGCGCCAGGAGGAAGGGCACCACCGCCGCCACGAGCAGCCCGCTGCCCAGCCAGTCGATGGGCAACCGGTGCCCGCTGCGCAGCGGCGGCATCTTCGTCACCGCGAGGAACAACGCCACGGCCCCGACGGGGACGTTCACGTAGAACACCCACCGCCACGACAGGGTATCCGTAAGGAATCCGCCCAGGTACGGGCCGACCACACTGCTCAGAGCGAACACGACGCCGAAGAAGCCGGAGTAGCGCGCGCGCTCGGCCGGCGGGTAGAGATCGGCCGGCACGGCAAAGGCCGTGGAGGTCAGCGCCGCCGCGCCCACCCCCTGCAGGACGCGGAAGACGATGAGCTGGAGCATCGACCCCGCGATGCCGCACAGCGCGGACCCGGCGAGGAACACGACGATGCCGAGCAGCACGATGCGTCGCCGCCCATAGAGATCCGACAGCTTCCCGTAGATCGGCACCATCGTCGTGCTGGCCACGAGGTATCCCGTCGAGACCCAGGCCAGGAGCCGGATCCCGGCCAGGTCGGCGACGATCGCCGGCAACGCTGTGGCCACGATCGTCTGGTCGAGCGCGGCCAGGAACAGGCCCACGAGCACCGCGGCGAGGACGGCGTGCTTCGTCCGCGCCGGGAGCAGGACGGCTTCGTGTTCGTGCGCGGCGGGAGCCGCCGGTGGCTGCGACATGACGCGTGGTCGAAATCCTTTCGTGATTCAACCCCGGCCGTGCGCCGGGCATTCCCGCGGCGGGCTGGTCCGTCTGCGGCTCTTTCGTGTCTGCGGCTATTCGATGGGGGCGAGCCCTTGCATCGCGCGCAGGTACATGATCTGCCCGAAATGATAACGCTCGTGCAGCAGATGGTACAGCGGGCGCTCGCCGGCTCCGGGGGTGTCGATCAGCTCCAGCATCGCCCGATACGAGGCGAGAAAGCGATCCCGGGCATCCTTCCATGCTGCCGCGGTGACTTCCACGGGCTCCTCCCAGTTGCGCCGCTCGGTCTCTCTGGCGAACTCCTCCCGCGTCGGTCTCTGCCCGCGCGCCGCACGTAGCGTATAGTCCTGCCAAAAGATGATGTGGTTGACCAGCTGCCAGATGGAGTGCCGGCGGTCCGCCGGCTTCCAGGCCGCCTGCGCCGGACTCAGGTCGTCGAGCGCCTTGCCCCACGGCGCGTACCAGAGGCCGTCACCCATGGCCTCCTCCCACAGCTTCTTGATGCGGTCGCGATCCATGCGCTCCTCTCCTTAGCCCCACTCCCTGATGAAGTGTATCAGCGGCCCCCTGGCCAGCCTCTCCGGCCACTGGGGGAACCGACTCCGCCCCTCTTCCTGGAGGAGATCGCCACCTCTCTTCGCGAAGGGCTCTGGAGTAACCTGCGAATGCGCGATTAGATGGTTACTACAAGGATATGAGTAACCTCCATTAATGACACAATTTGCCTCCGTCACTGAGTTCGTAAACACGCTTGACCTCACTCACGGGTACGATGTGCTGCAGGACCAGGGGAGGCTGGCTGCCTGGCTGGCCTCGAGGGGATCCCAGCCAGACGAGGTACCGGCCATGCACGACGTCGCCCTGGCCGTCGAGGTCAGAGAAGCCATTAGAGATCTCCTCGGAATGAACTCGGGATCGACTCCATCACCGGCATCCTGGGAGGTCGTCGGCAGAGTGTCACGGATGGTCTCGGTCAGCCTCGAAGTCGAGACGGGCCACACAGCCATCCGCCCCGCTGGAGCGGGCCTGTTGCGGGAGGTGGCAAGCGTCATCGTGGCAATGCACTCGGCGATGGCCGACGGGACGTGGAGCCGGATCAAGATCTGCCGGAATCCGGACTGCCGGTGGGCGTTCTACGATCGGTCAAGGAACCACGCCAGGGTCTGGTGCACGATGGCCGAGTGCGGCAACAGGATGAAGGCCCGTCGCTTCCGGCGCCGGCGAGTGCCACAGGCGGTTTCTGGGCCCTCTTCAAGTGGGGAGCCTCGATCAGGCGAGGAGTAGGTCCAGGAGCCTTTGGAGGTCATCCTCGGAGTAGTACTCGAAGGTCAGTCTCCCGCGGCGCCTCGACCCGTCGATGACCGCCTTGGTGCCGTACTTCCGCGAGAGTTCCTGCTCCAGGCTCTTAAGCTCAGGATCGCGGGCGTGGCTGCGTGAGGGTATTTCACGTGAAATACTCCGCCGCACCAGTGCCTCAGTCTCCCGGACAGAGAGGCCTCGCCGCTCGACCCGCTCCCAGAGTTTGAGCATCCCCTGGTCGGTTCCCAGCGCAAGCAGGGCCCTCGCATGGCCCTCTGATATCCGTCCAGCTTCCAGGCTTGCCTGGATCTGCGCGGGGAGGTGAAGAAGCCTGAGGGCGTTGGCCACCGACGGCTGGCTCTTTCCGACCCGGTCCGCGATCTGCTCCTGTGTCAGGCCGAACTCCTGCATGAGCCTGCGGTAGGCTCGGGCACGCTCGATAGGATTGAGGTCCTCGCGCTGGAGATTTTCAACCAGCGCCAGCTCGAGCGCTTCCTGATCGGTGAGGCTGCGCACGATGGCCGGGATGCTGCTCAACCCCGCGGCCTCTGCCGCTCGCCAGCGCCGCTCTCCGGCCACCACTTCGAATCCTCCGGCCGACGGGCGAACCACGATCGGCTGCAGCACGCCGTGGCGGCGGATAGACTCGATCAGCCCGGAGAGTTCCTGAGGATCCATGGCCTGCCTTGGCTGGAAGGGGTTGGCCCGCAGGTGCGACAGCGCGACCTCAGACGGCCTCTCCTGCCCGATGGCCTCCGCGCCTGGGATCAGTGCGCCCAGACCCTTCCCGAGGCCGCGCCTCCGCGGATCACTCGGCTGGTGCGGGCTGTCCGACATGGATCGCGACCTCCTCTGCCAGCGCCCGGTAGGCCTCAGCCCCCTTGGACGCGGGGTCGTACGTCACGACAGGCTTGCCGAAGCTGGGGGCCTCGGCAAGCCTGACGCTTCGCGGGATGACCGTCTTGAAGACTTCGCTGGGGAAATGCCTCCTGACCTCCGCCGCCACCTGCTCGGAGAGGTTTGTCCTGCCGTCGAACATCGTCAGGATGACCCCTCCGACGCGCAGGCCCGGGTTGAGCCCTCGGCGCAGGAGCGCGATCGACTCGAGGAGTTGGGACAACCCCTCGAGAGCGTAGTACTCGCACTGGATCGGGATGAGCACCTCGTCGGCCGCCACCAACGCATTGATTGTGAGCAACCCCAGCGACGGCGGGCAATCGATGAGCACCGCGTCGTACCAGTCGCGAACCTGCCGCAGGCTGTCCTTGAGGCGGAACTCGCGGGAGGGTATCGAGACCAACTCGACCTCGGCCCCTGCCAGATGGATACTGCTGGGAATGATGTCCAGGTTCTCCACGGGGGTAGGCATCAGGGCCGATCCGGTGGAGAGGCCGTTGATGACGATGTCGTAGACGGATACGCCGACGGCCGTCTTCGCTACGCCGATACCGCTGGTCGCATGCCCCTGGGGGTCCATGTCGACGAGGAGCACGCGCCGGCCCGCAAGGGCGAGCGCGGCGGCGAGGTTCACGGCGGTGGTGGTCTTGCCCACGCCGCCTTTCTGGTTGGCGATCGCCAGGACCGTTCCCATCACCTGACCATTCAATATATATGGTAGGATGATCCTCCGGTGACCACAAGCGGTTGCGTGGTCATGGCTGATGGTGACTCCTTGTCCTGGCCTGGCGATCCTCTCCCTACACGATCCTCTCCCTACACGATCCTCTCCCTACAGAGGATGCCTCTGCGGCACGCCTGACCGGCGTGGATATCCGCGGGGCGTCGGGTACAGCTTCGGCACGATGATGATCGTCCGGCGCTCTCCTCCAAGCAGCGCGGCGTCGATCACCTCCGGGGCGCCTCCGCCCAGGACCTCGATAGCCACACGCGCCGAGACCACCTCCCGCCGGCTCCCGGGGCCCCTGAGCAAGACCACCCGCCCTCCGATCCGTGTCAGGGGCAGCGTCAGTTCGGCCAGCGCGGGCAACGGCGCGACCGCGCGGGCGGTGACGACGTCGTAGCCTTCGCGCGCCGGCGGTCCGGCCGCAGCGTCTTCAGCGCGACCAGCGATGACGCGTGCGGCCAAGCCCAACTCTGCCACGGCTCGTTCGAGAAATCCCGCCTTCCTGCCATTGGCTTCCAGCAGCGTGACGCGAAGGTCAGCCCGCACGATAGCAAGTGGGATTCCCGGCAGCCCCGCGCCGCTGCCCACGTCGAGGAGTTCGGCCTCCGGGGGGATGTCCGCGCGGAGGCACAGCAGCGAGTCGGCCACATGCACGCGCGCAGCCGCAATGGGGTCGCCCACGGCTGTGAGCCCTGCGGGCCGCCTCCAGCGGCGGATCAACCGGAGGTAGCGGATGAGCTGGGCGGTCTGCTCCTCGGTGAGCTCGACGCCGGAGAAGGCCGCCTCGGCCCTGAGGCGGGCGGCGAGATCGTCAGGCGTCACGCTCGAGCGGCGGCTCGGCCCCGCTGCGGAGAGCGACGACTACGCGGCGGTCCGCGCCTTCGCCCTGGCTGAAGGTGGTCACGACCGGATGCTCGGCCAGCACGCTGTGGATCACGCGCCGTTCCCGCGAGGGCATCGGCGCAAGGGCAATCTGGCGTCTCTCGCGGCTCACCCGCTCGGCGGTCTGCCGCGCCAGCTTCTCCAGATAGGCATGGCGGCGTTCCCAGTAGCCCTCGACGTCGAGGATGATGCGGCTCCGCAGGCCGGTCTCCTTCGCCACCATCGCCCCCAGGAGCAGCTCGACCGACTCGAGCGTGCCGCCCCTTCGCCCAATCAGCGCTCCCAGATCCTGCCCGCGAACCTCGACCGTGACGGTGTCGCCGGACTCCCTGGCGCGGACCGTCGTGGCGAACCCCATGCCCTGCAAGAGCCGGTCGGCCAGCCGGTGGGCCGCCGCCGCCGCGCCCTCGCGCAGGGTCACGCGCACCCGCGCCTCGCGCGCGCCGATCCCCAGCATGCCGCGGGTCCCGGCGTCCAGCACCTCGACGTCCACGTCCTCATGCGACGCCCCGAGCTGCATCAACGCCCGCTCCGTAGCCTCCTCTACCGTCCGCCCCGCGCCTTCCACCTGCCTCATCGCTTCCGCGCTCCCTTGGGCCGCTGGGGCAGCACGGGGATGGGCGGCTTGTCCGGGCCGACCGGCGCGGCGGGGGCCGGCGGGGTCAGCCGGCCGACGACGAGGTAGTACTCGGCGATATAGGCGAGGGTGGATGTGATCCAGTAGATGGAGAGCCCGATCGGGAAGGCCATCGCAAACCAGGCGACGAGGACCGGCATGAAGATGAACATCTTCGCCTGCTGCGGATCGGTCACCGACATCCGCTGCTGGAAGTAGGTAGTCACGCCCACCAGGATCGGCCAGATGGCCAGCAGCGGATCGGCCGTGATCTTGCCGAACGTCGGCACGGCGTCGAGCGGGAACCCCAGGAACGCCGCGCCGTTGAAGATGTTCTGGCGCCGCAGCACGGCGAACAACCCCCACAGCACCGGGATCTGCAGCAGCAGCGGCAGGCACCCGCCGAACGGGTTGACCTTGTGCGCGCGGTAGAGATTCATCACCTCCATGTTCATCTGCTGCGGGTTGCCCTTGTACTTCTCGCGGAGCGCCTGAACCTGCGGGGCCAGGTACTGCATCTCCTTCATGGAGCGCAGCTGAGTCCGCGTCAGCGGGTGGAGCACCAGCTTGATGACCAGGGTGAGCAGGATGATGGCGACTCCGTAGCTCCCGGTCACGTCGAAGAGCAGGCGCAGCATCTGCGCCAGGAGATTGGTAATCGGATCGATCAGTCGGGACACGCGGGCCTCCTAAGGGACGGGGTCATACCCGCCGGGGTGAAGCGGGTGGCAGCGCAGGAGCCGCCGGACGGCGAGGTACCCGCCCCTCCAGGGTCCGTAGCGGGCAACGGCGTCGGTGGCGTAGGCCGAGCACGAAGGGTAGAAGCGACAGGTCGGCGGGAGGTACGGGGAGACGAACCGCTGATATCCCCGGATGACGAGGAGGAGGAAGCGCGTCACGATCGCGCGCCCGCCCGCTCGAAGAGCTCCGCCAGCGAGGCTACCAGCTCCTCGAAAGAGGCCTCCGCCGCGGAGACCCGCGGGACGATGACCACGTCCACCCCTCCCGGCAACGCGTGATACGCTCTGGCGCTTGCTTCGCGAAGCCGGCGCTTCATGCGGTTCCTGCGCACGGCCCCTCCCAACTGCCGCCGCACAGCGATGCCGATCCGCGCGGGGCCGGCCCCGCGGGTCCGGGCGTGCAGGATGATCCGCTCGTCTGCGATTCGCGTTCCTTCTCGATAGGCCTGGCGGAAATCCTCAGACGCCGTCAGGTACGGCGGGGACGGCATGCGTGGGGGGGTTAGATCGACACCCGGTGGCGCCCTTTCGCCTTCCGGCGTTTCAGCACGTTCCGCCCTCCGGGCGTGCGCATCCGCACGCGGAATCCGTGGCGCTTCTGCCTGCGGCGTTTCTTCGGCTGGTACGTCCGCTTCACGCAATGCCCTCCCCGCAAAAAACCTTCCCCACTATAGCACAGCCTCCTGGGACCGTCATTGTGGATAACCTGCCCGCAACCGGCCCTGATATCCACAATTTCGTGGGCGCCGTTCTTTCATGCCCGGGTGGCCATTCCCCTGCGGCGCGGGCCTGGCAGGGCCCATCAGGCCGGCGCCCGATGCCTCCTGTGCCCGGCTATCCACAGAGTTTTGCACACCTGTGGATAACGCGCAAAGCCCGCGCCTGGCCAGGCGTTTCACGCACTTCCGTTCGGCAGGAACGGCTGCGGCCGGCCCAGAACATGGGCACGTTCCCTGGGGTGATATCCACAGTCGCGGTTACCGTGTGGTGGCCAGTGGCATTTCGTGAAATCGGCCGGCGGACGCAGCCCCGCATAGGACTTCCTCCTGTGGCGCATAACCTACGCAACCGTCGCGATCGGCAACGATATCGCTGTATCCGACCCGGCCGCTCTGGGAACGAGGCGTAGCGGCGTGTCGGAATTCGGATCGTTCCTCGCGAGGCAGCGGCAGGACGCCCAAGCGGCCGTCGCTCAGGCCGGGCCGGAAGTCCGGCTCGCCATCTACGACTCGCCTCTTGTGGCCCCCCGCGTCATCAGCCTCCGCGGAGAAGAGTTTCACGCGTTCGTCGGCGATCTCGCGGCGCGCACGTACGAGCATTCCCGAGAGCGGGGCGGCCGGATCCCGTTCATCGTCATCAGGGAGATCGTGGAGAACCTCATCCACGCCTATTTCGAAGGCGCCGTGATCAGCATCTTCGACGACGGGAATACCATCCGCATCTCCGACCAGGGGCCCGGCGTTGCCGATCCCGTCCGGGCGCTGCAGCCCGGCTTCACGACCGCCACGGCGGAGATGCGTACCTTCATCAAGGGCGTCGGGTCCGGGCTGCCCGTGGCCCGCGAGCAGCTGGCTTTCCTGGGCGGTATGATCACGATCGACAGCAATCTCGCGCGCGGCACGGTCGTCACGCTCTCGCTGGCCCGCACCCCCAGCCCGTCGCGGCCCGTTCCCCCGGCAGACGCGCCCGTGCTGTCCCCCGCAGAACACCGGTCGCCGGATCTCACCGCTCGCCAGAAGAAGGTGCTCTTGCTTATCGCCGAGCTGGGCTCGGCGGGACCATCCGCCGTGGCGAAGGAGCTCGGAGTGAGCCAGAGCACGGCCTACCGCGAGCTCCAGGCGCTGGCCGAAGCGCGCCTGATTCAGCGCCGGCACGCGGGGAAGCGGACCTTGACCGAAGACGGCATCGCGGCGTTAGGCACGGTGTTCAGACCGTAGACGCAGTTCCGGGGTGGGAGGACTCATCCGATGGCTATCGAGACCACATCCGCCAGCGGTGTCTGGCAGGAAGCCCTGCGGCGCATCGAGGGCCGGCTGACCAAACCGAGCTATGAATCGTTCGTCAAGGCCATGGCCCCGGTCAGTCTGCACGGCGACGTCTTCGTCTTCTCCGTCCCCAGCCGGCTGGCCAAAGAGTGGGTGGAAACCCGCTACGCGGGGCTGATCACCGAGGCGCTGCGGGAAGTCCTGGCCCGAGCCGTGTCCATTCAGGTCACCGTCGCCGAGCACACCGCGGCGCCCCCCCCGCCCCCCGCCCCGGTCCGCCTGCCGGATAGCGTGCAGCTGAGTCCCAAGTACACCTTCGACACGTTCGTGATCGGCTCGGGCAACCGCTTCGCCCACGCCGCGGCGATGGCGGTGGCCGAATCCCCGGCCAGAGCCTACAATCCGCTCTTCATCTACGGCGGTGTGGGATTGGGCAAGACGCACCTGCTGCAGGCCATCGGGCACCACGTCATCCACGGCAAGGGACTGCGCCGGGTGGCTTACATCAGCAGCGAGAAGTTCACCAACGAGCTGATCAACGCCATCCGCGATGACCGCACGCTCGAGTTTCGCACCCGGTACCGCAACGTGGACGTCCTGCTCATCGACGACATCCAGTTCCTCGCGGGCAAGGAGCGCACGCAGGAAGAGTTCTTCCACACCTTCAACACGCTGCACGAAGCCAGCCGCCAGATCATCATCACCAGCGACCGGCCGCCGAAGGACATTCCCACGCTGGAAGATCGGCTGCGGTCACGGTTCGAGTGGGGCCTCATCGCCGATATCCAGCCGCCGGATCTGGAGACGCGCATCGCCATCCTGCGCAAGAAGGCCGAGCTGGAGGGCATCCGCGTCCCCGACGAGGTCGCCGAGTTCATCGCTCAACGCATCCAGTCCAACATCCGCGAACTGGAAGGCGCCCTCGTGCGCGTCGTCGCCTACGCGAACCTGACCCGGTCACCCATCACAGTGGATCTGGCCAGCGAGATCCTCAAAGAGCTGCTGCCGGCGGCGGCGGCCAAACCCGTGACCATCGCGTCCCTCCAGAAGATCGTCGCGGAGCACTTCGATATCCGGGTCGAAGAGATGCGCGCGAAACGGCGCACAAAGGGCGTGGCGTTCCCGCGGCAGGTTGCCATGTATCTGGCCCGGGAACTCACCGACGCTTCGCTACCCCGCATCGGCGAGGAATTCGGTGGACGCGATCACACCACGGTCATGCATGCCTGCGATCGTGTCAAGGCCGCGATCGCCCAGGATCCTCAGTTCGCTGCCCGGTTGAAACGGCTTGTTGATACGCTGCGGACAACCGCGTGAGCCTTCCCGGGCGCCGGCACGTCGGTGGACAATGCGTATGACCCTTCCGAGTTATCCGGAGCCCTATACACACCCTGTTCCCCTTGCTATCGTAGGCCTGGTACGCATCTATCCACATTATCCACAGCATTACTACTAGTACTACGAAGTTTATTTATAGTTAATTTGGAGGACAACCGACGATGTGGGTAACCTGCTCTCAGGCATCATTGCTTAAGGGCGTGCAGCTGGCCAGCCGGGCGATTTCCACCCGGACCACCATGCCGATCTTGGGATACATCCTGTTGGAGACGATCAAAGACGGAGTAAGGCTGACGGCAACCGATCTTGAGCTGGCCGTGCAGGTGGAGATCGAAGCCGAAGTCAAGCAGGGAGGGCAGATCACGCTGCCGGCGCGGATCTTCGCGGAAATCGTCGGAAATCTGCCGGAGGCGACCGTTGAGCTGAAGGGTGAGGAAGGCGGCCCGCAGGTGCAGATTACCTGTGAGGCCAGCGATTTCGAGATTTTGGGACTGCCGGCCGGAGACTTTCCCACCCAACCGAAGGCAGATGGGAACGAGATCGGTACGATTGAGGCGGACGTGCTCCGGCGGTTGGTCAGTCAGACGGTCTTTGCCGTATCATCCGACGAAACCCGACCGTTTCTTACCGGCGTCTATGTGGTTCTCGAGGGGCCGGAAGTCCGGTTCGTGGCCACCGACGGCGGCCGGTTGGCGCTGCGCAAAACCATGCTGGCCTCCCCGGCGAAGCAGAAGGCGGGGGTGATCGTACCGGCCAAGACCATGCAGGAGCTGACGCGCGTGCTGGCCGGGGTGGACGGCGAGGTGCAGCTGGCCATGGCCGACAACCAGCTGCTGTTCGCCGTCCCCGGTTTGCGTATGTTCTCCCGGTTGATCACGGGGCAGTTTCCCAATTACCAGCAGGTAATCCCACAGGAGTTCAAGCAGCGCATCCGCGTGAAGACTGAGCGGCTGCTCCGCGCGGTGCGCCGCGTGTCCATCACCGCCCGTGATTCCGCCAACGTCGTGCGGCTGGCGGCAAAGACCGGCGAGCTGACCATCACCTCGAACACGCCGGAAGTGGGCAAGGCCCGCGAGCAGGTTGAGGTGGCCGCCGATGGAGAGACGGTGGAAGCGGCGTTCAACGCGCGGTATCTCATGGATTGCCTGAACAACATCGACGCCGACGAGCTGTTCTTCGAGCTCACCGGGCCCTTGAGTCCGGGTGCGATCCGTCCGGCCCACCACGGCGACTATGTCTACGTGCTGGCGCCGGTGCGCGTCTACGGCTAGGTCATGGCGCCCCCGCGGCGCGTCGCCATCCGCACTCCGTCGATCGAGCTCGGCGCGCTGCTGAAGTGGGTCGACCTCGCCGCCACCGGCGGCGAGGCGAAGGGCCTCGTCCAGGAGGGGCGCGTCTCCGTCAACGGAACAGTGGAACGGCGCCGCAGCCGGCGGTTGTATCCCGGCGACCGCGTGGAGCTCGGCGGACACGCCGTGTTGATCGAGCGCGAGGCGTCGTGACCGGCATGTATCTGCGCCGGCTCCGCCTGGCCCAGTTCCGCAACCATCCGGCGACCGACATCGTGCTCGCGCCCGGCGCTGCCTTCTTCGTCGGCGCCAATGCCCAGGGGAAGAGCACGCTGCTGGAAGCCGTGCACCTGTCCGCCGTCGGGCGGTCCTTCCGGACGCAGCGCGAAGAGGAGATGATCGCGCTGGGTGAAGCGTGGGGACGGATCCGCAGCGTCGTGCAGCGCGCGGACCGGGAGGAAGAGATCGATGTTACGCTGCGCCGCCAGGGCGGAGGCGGGGGGCGGGCCGCGCAGGAGATCCGCGTCAACGGTCTGGCGCTCCGCCGCGGCGAGTTGTTCGGGCACCTGCGGTGCGTCGCAGCCGCGCCGGAAGACGCCGCAGTGGTCACCGGCCCGCCGCAGGGCCGGCGGCGCCTGCTGGACCTGCTGCTGGCCCAGATCAGTCCCACGTACTACGACGGCGCCCGGCGCTATCAGCGGGTGCTCATGCAGCGCAACCGCCTTCTGCGCCGGCGGCTGCCCGGGGGGCTGGATCCCTGGGACGAGCAGCTGGCCGTCCTCGGCGCGGCCATCACCGTGCGCCGCCGCGGCGTCGCGGTGCGGTTGAGTGAGCATGCCGCCCCCATCTACCATGCGCTCAGCGGCGGGCGCGAGGTCCTGCAGGTCGAGTACGCGTCCTCGCTGTCCGGCGAGGATGTCGCGGCGCTCGAGTCCCATGCCCGCGCGGCGCTGCCCGCGCGGCGCGCGTGGGAGCTGGCCCAGGGCACGACGACTGTGGGGCCGCACCGGGATGACCTGCGGTTCCGGATCGACGGCCGCGACCTGCGGGCGTTCGGGTCGCGGGGGCAGCAGCTGTCGGCCATGCTGGCCGTCCGCCTGGCGGAACGCCGGATCCTCCGGGAGGAAGGCGGCGAGGAACCGGTGCTGCTCCTGGACGACGTGCTCTTGACCCTCGACGAGCAGCGCCAGGCGTATCTCTTGGACGCCGTCGGGGGCGCCCAGGCGCTCTTCACCGTGACGACGCCAGGGGCCGTGTCCTCGCGCCACCGGGACGCCGCGGTCTTCACCGTAGAAGCCGGAAGAGTGGAGCGCGTTCGTGCTCACCTCTCTTAGGGCTATCCTGCGGGGGGCCGCGAAGTCGTTGGGCGTGGAACGGGCGGCCAACGCGGCGCTGATCGAGGAGATGTGGGCGGACGTGGTCGGGCCGGCCGCGGCGGCGCACTGCCGCCCGGCGGGGCTGCGCGGGACCGTCCTGCTGGCGGAGGCCGAGGGGGGCCCGTGGGTGCAGGAGATCTCGGCCCGGCGCGGCCGGTTTATCGCGGAGATCAACCGGCGCTTGGGGGGACATGTGGTCACGGAGCTCCGCGTCACGCAGACCGCGATCCCCTTCCCTGCGGCGGCGGAGGGCGGCGCGCAGCCGGCCGGCGGTGAGCCTGGGGGAGAGGCCGCGGCGGGGGCGCTGTCGCCGGCGGAGCTGGACGCCGTGGAGCGCGCCGTCGCGGAGATCAACGACCCCGAGATCCGCGAAGGCGCCAGGCGGACGATGATCAGCCAGCTGAAGTGGCGCCGAGGGCGCCCCGAAGCCGGGCCACCCGAGGCGCACGGGAGGACGTAGACTCCTGCTCTCCGGAGGCGGGGAAGGCGGGGACCGGATGTACGTGCATCTTGGCGGTGAGTTGGTGCTGGCGGTGCCCGATGTGGTGGCGGTCTTGGACGCCCGCGCCGTCCCCGGCTCCCCCGTCAATGAGGAGTTCATCCGGCGCGCCCAGACCGCGGGGCGGATCCGGGGCGGCGGGCTCGGGCCGGAGGCAAAGGCGCTGGTCGTGACGCGCGACGGGAGCGTGTATGTCTCGAGTATTTCCCCCCAGACCGTGCTGCGGCGGATGGCGCGGCTGCGGCAACCGGCGAAGGCCTGGAACGCGGAAACGTAGGCTGGATGCGGGGTTTGCGCGTTGACTGGGTTTTGCGCGCGTGATACACTGAAGCGTGCGACTGCGTAGGCCACAGCACGTCATCGCGGTCCTCAATCACAGACAGGAGTGCACCGGGAGGGGCGCGCAGAGGGCGCTCCTCTCAGTATATTGAGAAGGGGTCAACTACACCACACGCACATGGCTGAGGAGCCGGACATGGCCACCAACACCACCAACCAGACCCCCTATACCGCCGAGCAGATCCAGGTGCTCGAGGGCCTCGAGGGGGTGCGCAAGCGCCCCGCGATGTACATCGGCAGCACCGGGCCGGATGGATTGCACCACCTGCTCTTTGAGGTCGTGGACAACTCCGTGGACGAGGCCCTGGCCGGCCGGTGCTCGGAGATCCAGGTCGTCCTGCACACCGACGGCAGCGCGTCCGTGATCGACGACGGGGCCGGGATCCCGGTCGATCCCGTGCCGCGGATCGGCAAGCCGGCGGTCGAGGTGGTCCTGACCATGCTGCACGCCGGCGGGAAGTTCGGCGGGGGGGGCTACAAGATCTCCGGCGGGCTACACGGGGTCGGCGTCTCGGTGGTCAATGCCCTCTCGGAGTGGCTCGAGGTCGAGATCTGGCGGGACGGGAAGACGTGGAAGCAGCGCTTCGCCCGCGGGAAAAAGACGGGCCCGCTGCAGTCCGCGGGCGCGGCGCGCAAGACCGGGACGCGCGTGACCTTCAAGCCCGACGCCGTGATCATGACGGCCGCGGAGTTCGATCTCGAGACCATCCTCAAGCGCCTGGACGACATCGCCTACCTTAACCGCGGGCTGGTCATCAAGGTCCGCGACGAGCGCAGCGGCCAGGAGAAGACGCTCAGGCACGCCGGCGGGATCGCGGAGCTGGTGCAGAGCATCAACCGGAGCAAGGGCAAGCTCAGCGACGTCATGCATCTGACGCGGGAGCGCGACGGCACCGAGGTGGAGGTGGCCCTGCAGTACACCGACTCGTTCCTGGAGCACACCCTGACCTACGTCAACACGATCCCCACGACCGAGGGCGGGACGCACCTGGCCGGGTTCCGCTCGGCGCTGACCCGCGCCATCAACAACTACGCGCGGCGCTCCTCGCTGCTCAAAGACAACGACCCGACGCTGGTGGGCGACGATGTCCGCGAGGGCCTCACCGCAGTGCTCAGCCTGAAGCTGCCCGACCCGCAGTTTGAGGGGCAGACGAAGACCAAGCTCGGCAACACGGAAGTGAAGGGCCTCGTGGAGTCGATCGTCGGCGACTGGCTCGAGGAGTGGCTGCACACCCACCCGGGCGACGCGCGGCGCATCGTGACCAAAGGGCTCACCGCCGCCCGGGCACGTGAGGCGGCCAGGCAGGCGCGGGATCTCGTCCGGCGCAAGAGCGCGCTGGACGTCTCGCCGCTGCCCGGCGTGCTGGCCGACTGCGTGGAGCGCGATCCGGACAAGTGCGAGATCTACATCGTGGAGGGCCCGAGCGCCGGCGGGTCGGCGAAGCAGGGACGGGACCGGCATTTCCAGGCCATCCTGCCGCTCCAGGGCAAGATCCTCAACGTGGAAAAGGCGCGCGAGGACAAGATGGTCGCCCACGAAGAGATCCGGGCCATCATCACCGCGCTGGGCACGGGCTTCGGGGAGAAGTTCAACTTCGAGGAGCGCCGCTACGACCGCGTCATCATCATGTGCGACGCCGACGTGGACGGCAACCACATTCGCACGCTGCTGCTCACGTTCTTCTACCGGTACATGCGGCCGCTCATCGAGCACGGGAAAGTGTACATCGCCCAGCCGCCGCTCTACCTGGTCAAGGCGGGCAAGGAGCGCAAGTACGCGTACTCGGACGAGGAGCGGCAGGTCATCACCAAAGAGCTGGAGCGCAAGGGGCAGAAGTTCGACGTGCAGCGCTACAAGGGTCTGGGCGAGATGAACCCCGAGCAACTGTGGGAGACGACGATGGACCCGGCGACGCGGACGCTGCTGCGCGTCGAGGTGGAGGATGCCGAGGCGGCCGACGAGATCTTCACCAAGCTCATGGGCGAAGAGGTCGAGCCGCGCCGGGAGTTCATCGTCCGGTACGCCCGCGAAGTCCGCAACCTCGATATTTAGCACGCGCAGGGGGGGCCGGGGGGACGCCGCGCGTGCATCCCCCCGCAGTCTCGTGCAAGATGGCAGGCGCGTCATCGCGGCGCAGAGATCTGTGGCTTCCTAGGAGACTCCGATGGCACTGTCAGACGAATCCCGCATCGTCCCGCAGCCGATCGAGAAGGAGATGCGCACTTCCTATCTCGACTACGCCATGTCCGTCATCGTCAGCCGGGCGCTGCCCAACGTGCACGACGGGCTGAAGCCGGTGCAGCGGCGCATCCTGTACGCGATGCTGGAAGCGGGCCTGCGGCCCGACCGGCCGTACCGCAAATCCGCAGCGGTGGTCGGCGACGTGCTCAAGAAGTACCACCCGCACGGCGACGCGCCCGTGTACGAAGCGCTGGTGCGCATGGCGCAGCCGTGGACATTGCGGTACCCGCTTGTCGACGGTCAAGGCAACTATGGCAGCATCGATGGAGATCCGCCTGCGGCGCAACGGTACACTGAGGCGCGCCTATCACCGATCGCGATGGAGCTCCTTGTCGACATCGAGAAAGCCACTGTCGATCTCATCCCCAACTACGACGAGTACGAGCGCGAGCCGGTGGTGCTGCCCAGCAAGGTCCCGCACCTGCTGATGAACGGCGCCTCCGGCATCGCCGTGGGCATGGCCAGCAACATCCCGCCCCACAACCTGGGCGAGCTTGTGGACGCGCTCGTCGCCCTCATCGACGATGCGGACACCGACGCCGAGGCCCTGATGAAGCTCGTTAAGGGGCCGGACTTCCCCACCGGCGGGCAGATCCTGGGCCGCGACGGCATCAAGGCCGCCTACACCACCGGCCGGGGCAGCATCACGGTGCGGGCCAAGGCCGAGATCGAGGAACTGCGCGGCGGCCGCACGGCGATCATCGTCACCGAGATCCCGTTCCAGGTAAACAAGTCGGCCCTGATCGCCCGCATCGCGGAGCTGGTGCGCAGCAAGAAGCTCAACGGCATCAGCGACCTGCGCGACGAGTCCGACCGCCGCGGCATGCGCGTGGTCATCGAGCTGCGGCGCGACGCGAACCCCCAGATCGTCCGCAACCAGCTCTTCAAGCACACGCAGATGCAGACGACCTTCGGGGCGAACATGCTCTCGCTCGTCGACGGCGTCCCGCGGACGCTGGGGCTGCGCGACATGCTCCTGCAGTACCTGGCCCACCGCCGCACCGTGGTCATCCGCCGGACGAAGTTCGAGCTGGCCCGCGCGGAGGAGCGCGCCCACATCCTGGAAGGCTACAAGATCGCCCTGAAGTTCCTGGACGAGGTCATCGCCCTCATCCGCCGCGCCAAGGACACCGCGGCGGCCCGGGCCGGCCTGATGAGGGAGTTCAGGCTCAGCGAGCGGCAGGCCGAGGCCATCCTGGAGCTGCAGCTGCGGCGGCTGTCGCAGCTGGAGCGCGAGAAGATCGAAGAGGAGTACAAGCAGCTGGTTAAGGACATCGCCCGGTACAAGGAGATGCTGCGCGATGCCACCTCGGCCCGGCCGCGCCTGATCATGGCCGCGATCCGCGGCGAGCTGCTGGAGATGAAGGAGAAGTACGGCGATCCGCGGCGGACGCGGATCACCAGCAAGGAGGCGGAGGAGTTCGAGGCGGAGGACCTCATCCCCGACGCCGACGTGGTGATCAGCCTCTCGCACCACAACTACATCAAGCGGCAGCCGCTGGAGACCTACCGGCTGCAGCGCCGCGGCACGCGCGGGGTCCAGGGGATGACCACCCGGGAAGAGGACTACGTCGAGCAGGTCCTGGCCACGACCAACCACGCCTTCCTGCTGCTGTTCAGCGACCGGGGCAAGGTGTACCGGATGAAGGCCCATGAGGTGCCCGAAGCCGGCCGCACGGCGCGGGGCACCGCGCTGGTGAACCTCCTGGCGCTGGCGCAGGGGGAGCGGATCAACGCCGTCGTGGCGCTGCGCTCCTTCGAGGACGAGGGCAGCATCTTCATGGCTACCAGGCGGGGCATCGTCAAGCGCACCGGGCTGATGGAGTTCATCAACGCCAAGCGCGCGGGCATCTTCGCCATCACCCTGGACCGCGACGACAGCCTGGTCGGCGTACGGCTCATCGCGCGCGACACGGAGATGATCCTGGGGACGAAGCTGGGCAAGGCGCTGCGCTTCCGCGCGGGGCAGGTGCGCGAGATGGGCCGCGGCGCCCGCGGGGTCACCGGGATCCGCCTGCGCAGCGGCGACGAGGTCGTCGGGGTCGCCGACGCCAAGGAAGGACGCGCGCTGCTCATCGTCACCGAGCTCGGCTTCGGCAAGCGCACGCCCATCGGCCAGTACCCCGTGAAGAGCCGCGGCGGCATGGGCGTGATCAATCTTCCCGTCTCCGCCAAGACCGGCCAGGTGGTCAGCGTGCGCGCCGTGGAGGACGACGACGAGATCCTGCTGGGCACCTCCAGCGGGGTCTTCAACCGCATCCCCGCCGGCCAGATCTCGCTGCTCGGACGGGCCGCCCGCGGCGTCCGCGTGATCCGGCTCCAGGATGGCGACCGGATCGCCGCGCTCGCGCGGATCCCGGCGAAGGAGTAGCAAGGGATGCGCTCTCAGCGGGGTAAGTAAGCGGATGTCTGCCACCGGCCCGCAGGGCCAGCGCCCGTGGTGAGAGTAGTGGGTGCTGCGGGGATCACGTGGAATTCGGCAGTACGGGGAGCTCGCCGTGCGCCTGGCGCGTTTCCGGACAGCGGCGGCGCTGACGCGCCTCGCTGCTGACATATGATCTGGAAGAAGACCCTCACCGCAGTCGGCGTCATCGGCGCAACCGTCGCCGTCCATGAGGCCGCGCACGCCCTGGCCGCGGCGCGGGCGGGCGGCCGCGTGCGCGAGGTCGGCATCGGCTTCGGGCCGGTGGTGTTCCGCACCCGGGTGCGCAGCCTGCCGCTCTCCGGCCGCGCGCTGCCGCTGGGCGGCTACGCCCACATCGACGTGGACGAGATCCCGCCCCAGCGCCGCGTCCCGCTCCTGCTGGCGGGACCGCTGGCCAACATCGCGCTGGGCAGTCTCCTGCTGGTGGCCTTGCGGCGCCATCCGCTGATTGCGCTGGGCGACCTGGACCGGAAGATGGGCGTGGCCGGCGCGATCGGTACCTTCGCCGCGCTCTTCCGGGCCGCGGAGGCCGGCCCGGGAGCGGTCGGCCGGCTGGCCGGCGCCATCAACGTCGGATTAGGCGTGATGAACCTCCTGCCGGTGTATCCGCTGGACGGCGGGCACATCGTGACGAGCCTCATGGAAGCCCGCGGCGCCTCGTCGGGCGCCCGCGCCTTCTTCACACGCCTGACCGCGGCCGCCTTCGCCGTGCTTGTGCAGCGGGCCATGTCCGCCGACCTGCGGCGGCTGACGAGGCGTCCCGATGGCCGTTGACGTCCGCCCCGCGCGCGCGGAAAGCGAGCAGCTGCCGCGCGTCGTCGGAGGCCGCGAGGCCGCCCCGCGCGAGTGGCAGGAGTGGGCGGAGGAGCCCGGGCACGATCTTGCCGCGATGGACGGCGGGCGGGCCGTGGGCGGTATCCACGTCAGCATCGTCAGCCAGACCGAGGCGTGGCTGGAGGCGCTGCGGGTGCATCCCGACGCGCAGGGCCGCGGGATCGCGGGCCGCCTGGTCAAAGAAGGCGAGCAGCTGGCACGCCACTACGGGGCCGCGGTCGTGCGGACGGCGATCCCCACCCATGATTACGGGGCGGTGGCGGTTGCGGAACGGGCGGGGTACAGGATCGTCGCGCGGGCGTCCGTGCTGGAGGCGGAGATCTCCGCGGCGCCGGCGCACATGCCCTACGATGCCCCTGTCGAGACACCCAGGTCCGAGGCTGCCCCGGCGTTGACCGCTTTTCTTGAACGCACGGCGGCGGTGACCGCGTGGGAGCGCCTGGTGCCGTTGGGCTGGCGCTTCCGGCGGCTCATCCCGGAGCTCGTGCGGGGGCTGGTCAAAGACCGCCGGGCCGCCGTCGCCCTTCCCGCGGAGCGGGCGGAGGCGCCGCAGGCCGCCGCGCTGTTCGCCGCGCACGACGCGGCCGCCGTCGTCGCCCTGCTGGACGGAACCGTCCCCGGGATGCAGGCGCTGCTCGGCGAGATCGCCGAGTCGGCGCTCGAACGGGGCACCACGCGCCTCGTCGTGTTCACGCACGATCCGGCCGTCCTGCGCCGGCTCGACGCCCGCGAGTGGCGCCCTCATTCCTGGTGCCCCGACGGGCTGATGATCGTGGAGAAGCGAGTGGCGTCATGACCGAGATGCTCTTTCTCCACGATAGCTACCTGCGCGAGTTCGATGCCGCGGTGACCGCCGTGGACGGCAGCCGCGTGGCACTCGACCGGACGGCATTCTACGCCGGCGGCGGGGGCCAGCCGGCCGACACCGGCGTCCTGCGCTGGGACGCGGCGGCGGCGCGCGTCGTCGAGGTGCGCAAGGAGGGCGACAGCGCCTGGCACACCGTCGAGGGCGACCCACCTCCGGCCGGCACGGCGGTACGGGGCGCGCTGGATTGGGAGCGCCGCTTCAGCATCATGCGCCACCACTCCGCCCTCCACGTGCTGGTCGGCGTGGTCTACCGGTCGTTCAACGCGCTCGTCACCGGCGGCGCCATCTATCCCGACCGGGCCCGGATGGACTTCTCCCTGGAAGACCTGAATCGCGACCGCGTCGCCGCCATCGAGGCCGAGGCGAACCGGATTATCCAGGAGCACCGCCGCATCCTTGTGCGGTTTCTGTCGCGGGAGGAATTCGAGCGCTCCGATCTCGTGCGCCTGGCCAGGAACCTCATCCCGCCGGAGATCCGGGAGGTCCGGGTCATCGAGATCGAGGGATTCGACGCGCAGGCCGACGGCGGGACGCATGTCGCGAACACCGCCGAGATCGGCACGCTGCGCGTGACGAAGACGGAGAACAAGGGCAAGATCAACCGGCGCCTCGAGATCGCTCTGGACCAGGAGTGAGAGGAGGAACACGGCCATGGCAGAGCTGGTGTGCGTCTCGTGCGGCCGTGCCGGAACCCGAGCCGAGCAGTGGTATGAAGGCAGCAGCCGCGAGGTCGAGCTCGATCCCGACGAGACGGCGATCGAACACGGGGTCTTCATCTGCGCCGACTGCTACCGCAGCGTGCACATCGAGGACCGCGCGCGCTGGAAGCCCGTCACCCCCGCCACGGGATCGGTGCAGGAGCGCACCGGCGGGTGAGGCGAACCCCTTGAGACACCCCCGGAGGGTTCCGATGGAGTGGCGCCCCGCCCCGGATATCCAGGCCCGCCTGCGCCGGATCACGCGCGCGCTGGGCCTGACCTACATCGATCCGGCGCGCATCCGCTGCGTGCGCGTCGAGGGCTCGCGGGCGAACGCGCTGGCCAGGATCTGGGGGCTGCCGCCGGTGTTTCAGGATGCGCTCGACCTGGCGCCGCACTACGTCATCGAGTTCATGGTGCCCGCCTTCGACCGCCTGCGCCGCCAGGAGCAGGACCGCGTGATCATCCACGAGCTGCTGCATATCCCGCGCACCTTCAGCGGCGGGATCCGGCCCGAGCGCTCCCCGTCGCTGGCGATCAACACGCGGACCGTCGAGTCCTACTACCGCCAGTACCTCGCGGCCATGACGCGGCGCCGCCGCCGGGGCATGTAGTCATCACCCGCCTCTACCTGCTCAGGCACGCCCAGACAGCCTGGAACGTCGAGCGCCGCTACCAGGGGACGTTGAATCCGCCGTTGAGCGACCAGGGCCGCGCCGAGGCCGCGGCGCTGCGCGACGCCCTGCGCGCCGTGCGGCTTCGGGCGGTGTACTCGAGCCCCCTGGACCGTGCCATGGCGACGGCGGCGGTGGTTGCCGAGCCGCACGGGCTGCCCGTGCTCGTCCGCGACGGCCTGCGGGAGATCGGCGTGGGCCAGTGGGAAGGGCTGCTCCTCACCGAGATCGAGCGGCGCTACGCGCAGGTGCTGCGGGACTGGTGGGACCGGCCGCACCTGACCCGCATCCCGGGAGGCGAGACCCTCGAGGAGTTACGCGACCGGGCGGTCCGCGCCGTCGCGGCCATCCGCGCGGATGTGGGCGACGGGGCGGCCGCGGTCATGGCCCATGGCGGGGTCAACAAGACCATCCTGCTCACGGCGCTCGGCGCGCCGCTGTCGAGCTACTGGCGCATCCGCCAGGCCAACGCGTGCATCAACGTGCTCGAATTCGACGGCGAGCGGGTCCGGGTCCGCGTGCTCAACGAGACCGGGCACCTGGCCGCGCTCGCGCCGCCGGACGGCCCCCCGAGACGGCGGGTCGGGCTCCCCAGCCGCGAGACCTGGTGATCCCCCGGGTTCACACCATCGCTCTCGGTCATCCGCGCATCACCTCTTCCGTCGTGGGTCCTCTACCCGCCGATCGGTTCCCACCGGGGACAATGCTGATGCTTTCAGCCGGGAAGCGGGTGAAGACCAGCGCGCCCAGCACGACCGAGACGGCGGCCACCGACGGGACGAGCCGCAGCCCCAACGTCCGGTCCGGGGCATAGCCGAGCCGGTCCAGCAGGACGCCCAGGACGACCGCGGCCAGGCTCGTCGTGCCGTTGAAGATCAACCCCTGCAGGGCGAAGAACATCCCCTCGCTGCGGTGCCCGGTGGTGCCGGCGTGCGCTTCCGCGATATCGGCGAGGATGGCGTTGGGGAGCACGAAGAGTCCCGCGATGGGCGGGCCCGCCAGGGCGATCAGGGCGTAGCCCTGCCAGGCCGCGGAAAGGCCCAGCGGCAGCGCGCCGATCAGGCCGATGAAGGGCACGACGGCCGCGGCCACGGCCATGGTGGCCAGCAGCGCCCGCCGCTTGCCTCCGCGCCGGGCCAGCCGGGCGATGGCGGGAAAGGAGAGCAGCGTGACGGCGATCGCGCCCGCCAGCACCACGCCGACCGATCCCCTCGGCAGTCCCATGAGCACGGTGACGACGAGCGCGAGCGAGAGGTTCACCATGCTCAGGCCGAACCACAGCAGGGCCAGCCCGAGAAGGAAGATCTGGAAGGGCCGGCTGCGCAGCACGGCGCGCGTGGCGGGCCCGAACGCGACCGGCGGCTCCACGACCGCGCGTTCCCGGACGCTGAGCGCGGCCGTCCATAGCGCCGCGCACCCGACCGGCGCGAGCGCCCAGCCCATGGCGGAGAATCCGACCCGCGCGCTCAGGGCCGAAGACGCGAGGAAGGCGGCGGCGGTCCCGGCGAGGCTGAAGCCGGCCTGCCAGGCCGCGGTCTCCACCCGGCCCGCGCCGCCCGCGGTGATCTCCGGCAGCAGCGCGGTGTAGGGATTCATGACCACGGTGAACAGGAAGTAGAACGCGCCGAGCACCGTGCCCAGGTAGAGGAAATTGCCCAGCGGCCCGAGCCCGCCCGGCGGCGTCCACAGCAGGGCGAAGGCCAGCGCCAGCAGCGGCGCGCCGGCGAGGATGAACGGACGGCGACGCCCGCCGGGCAGGCGGAGCCGGTCACTCAGGTAGGCGATGGGGGGATCGGCGAGCGCATCCACGACGCGGCCGGCGCCGAGCGCGACGCCGAGCAGCGCGGCGCTCACGCGCAGCGGAAGGCCCTGCCCCACCGGCGGCGCGTAGAAGTAGAAGACCCACAGCAGCACGGTCTGCTGCAGCAGGCTGCCGCCGAAACTGCCCATGCCGTACAGGATGCGCGTGCGCATCGAGTGACGATCGCGCCGCGCCGACCGCGGCTGCGCAGGGTCGTGAGAGCAATTGGAGATGACCCGGCCCACTCCTCTCGGGACGCCGGGCGCCGGACCGCGGCCCTGGCGGCGGGCGAGGAGGTGAACCTGTCGCGACGTTCCAGGACGAGGCCGCCGGTGGCGCGGGCAGGAGGATGGTGGAATTTCAGAACGAAGTTCTGCAGAGCAGTACGCCGCCGGGCCCCGCACACCGGAGGCGTGTGCGGGGGATTCTGCTGACCAGTTGAAGGGGGAGAGATGGCATGGAGAGATCCAGGGCGTCCAGATCCCTGCGGGTGTTCGTCATTGCCACGCTGGTCGTGGCGCTGTCCTGGGGTGTGGCGGCAATTCCGTCCGGGGCGCAGGCCTACCCGGCGCGCAACATCATCGGCATCATCCAGTGGGGCGCCGGGGGCACGACCGACCGCGTCTCGCGCAAGGTCGCACCTCTGGCCGATCGTCTCCTGGGGCAACGGATCGTGGTCAACAACATGACCGGCGCCAGCGGCGCGACGGGAATGCAGTACGTCTTCGATCAGCCGGCGGACGGCTACACGCTGCTGTTCGCGGCGGAGAATCCGACCATCTACGGCGTCCTGGACATCTCTCCCCGCAACTTCGACGAGTTCGAGCCAATCAACCTGATCGCGCGTAGCATTCCTGTCATCGTCGTGCGGAGCGACTCGAAGTATCGCTACCTCGACGACATCCTCCGTGACGCCAAGCAGCGGCCCGGGCAGATCAAGGCCGGGGGCACCGGCATCGGCGGCGTGCCGTTCGTCGTTGGAGCCATGATGACGGCGGTCAGCGGTGTGACGTTCAACAGCATCCCGTTTGATGGCGACGGACCGGCGCTGGCCGCGCTGCTCGGCGGGCACATTGACTTCCACGTTTCTGTGCTGTCGGCTGCCGCCGAGCATATGCGCGCCGGCCGGATGAGGGCCGTTGCCGTCGTCGACAACGTGCCGAACTTCGGCGCGCCCGGCATCCCGGCGCTGGGACAGATGATTCCGGCGTACCGTCCCTATCTCCCATGGGGGCCGTTCTTCGGAGTATGGGTGAAGAAGGGGACACCGGCCCCGGCCATCGCCAGGCTGACCGAGGCCTTCAAGGCCGCGGTGGCGACCGAAGAGTTCAAGGAATTCGCCGAGTTGCTGGGAGCGGTTCCCCTGAACCTCGCCGGCCAAGACGCCGTGAAGTGGTGGAAGCAGTGGCAGTCGGTCACGGCCTGGCTGCTCTTCGACGCCGGCGCGGCGAAGAAGTCGCCGCAGGCCTTCGGGATCCCGCGGCCGGCCAGGTAGCACATGGCCAGGGACTCCTCGCCGACCGCCGCACGGGCGCGGCGGTCGGCCCGCCTGCAGGCGGGCGCGATCACGGCGATGGGAGTCTTTGTCTTCGACCGGGCGAGCCGGATGACGCGCTTCTGGTCGGATCCCGGCTCGCCCGGCCTCTTTCCCGCCCTGGTGGCCGCCGTGTTTCTCATCTGCGCCGTGGCCATCTGGCGGCAGGCGCCGCCGGAGGATGACCCGGGGTCCGTGTCGATCTGGGCCATCATCTACGCGCTGATGGTCGTCGGGTACGGGGCGCTGCTCAAACCCCTCGGGTACGTGTGGGCGTCCGTCGCGTTTCTCCTGGTCTCGTTCTTCTGGCTGCGGGCGATGCCGTGGTGGAAGACCATCCTCGTGGCGGTTGTGGCCACCGGATTCACGTTCGTCGTGTTCCGGTATCTGTTCATCGTCATCTTGCCTTAGGAGGACGCGCCCATCGACCTGGCGCTGGAGGTCCTCAGAGAGTTCCTCTCACCAGGGAATATCGCCCTTTCCGCCGTCGGCGTGGTCGCGGGGATCCTGGTCGGCGCGACGCCGGGCCTCAGCGTGACGATGGCCGTCGCCCTGCTGGCGTCGATGACCTACTCCTGGGACACGAAGACGGCGCTGGCGTTGATGCTGGGCGTCTATGCCGGAGGTGTGTACGGAGGATCCCGGTCATCCATCCTCATCAACATCCCCGGTACGCCCTCCGCCCTGGCAACCTCGTTCGACGGGCACCCCATGGCGCTGCGAGGCGAGGCCGGCCTGGCCATCGGAGTGGCCACGGTACAGTCGGTGGTCGGGGGATTCATCGGACTCGCGGCCCTCGTGCTCGCCGCCCCTCCGATCTCGGAACTGGCCCTAAAGTTTGCGCCGCGGGACTACTTCCTGCTAGTGGCGATGGGCCTGTCGCTGACCAGCCGGCTGGCGGGAGGATCGCTGGCCCGGTCGATGGTCGGAGCCGCCCTAGGGGTGCTCGTGGGGCTGATCGGGATGGACCCGATCACCGGTGAGGGGCGGTTTACGTTCGGGCAGCCGCTGCTGATCAACGGCGTGCACTTCATCGCCGCGGTCATCGGGCTGTTCGGTGTCTCGGAAGTGATCTATCAGCTCGGCAGGATCGGCCGGAGTACGGCGCCGCAGGCCAAGATCGCAGAGGTCGGGGACATCTTCCCGGGATTCCGTTACTTCTTCAAATACCTCCCCGTAACGATCCGCGCGTCGGTCATCGGAGTCATCGTCGGTGCGCTCCCCGGCGCAGGAGGCGATATCGCCGCGCTTCTCGCCTATGCCGACGCGAAGCGGAACGTCAAGAAGCCCTCCCGGCCGTTCGGCCAGGGAGCGATCGAGGGCGTGGTGGCCCCTGAGACCGCCAACAACGCGTGCATCGGCGGGGACATGATCCCCATGCTCACCCTGGGAATCCCCGGCGACGCCGTGACCGCGGTGCTGATCAGCGTGCTGTTCATCCACGGGCTGCGGCCCGGCCCGCTGCTCATGGTGGAGCAGCGGGACCTTTTCTGGTTCATCGCCGGGTCCTATGCGCTCGCCAACATCTTCCTCTTCATCTTCGGGCTGATGGCGGTGCGACCGTTCGTCAAGGTCGTCAACATCGACAAGCGGATCCTGATGCCGCTCATCGTGCTCATTTCAGTCGTGGGCACCTACGCCATCCAGAACAACATCTATGACGTCTTCTGGATGATCGGATTCGGCGTGCTCGGGTACTTCATGAAGCTCGGCGGGTATCCGGTAGGCCCGATGGTGCTGGGTGTGATCCTGGGGCCGCTGGCCGATATCAACTTCCGCCGGGCCATGCTCTCGGTCCAGGGAAACATCCCGATGTTCTTCTGGGACATGGTCAGCCATCCGATCAGTCTGGTGCTGACCGTCATCCTGATCTCGGCATTCGTCCCGAATCTCTCGCTGGGTTGGCTCGCCGGCCTGTTCCGCTCCCGGCGGGCCCGAAAGGAGGTGGTGTAATGGCCACCGCACCGCGCGCTACATCTCAGCCGCGTCCAGGAGGCCGCCCGGGAGGCGGCGCGCAGCCTCGACCGATCACTCCCGAGGAAGCCGCTCATGTCGACGAGCTCGTCGCACGCGGGCGCGCAGCGCTGCAGGCATTCGAAGGCGCCACCCAGGAGCAGGTCGACCGGCTCTGCCGGGCGGTGGCGTGGGCGGTGGCGAACGAGACGACCTTCACACGCCTCGCCCACATGGGGGTCGAGGAGAGCGGCATCGGCGACCCCGAGAGCCGTGTCGGGAAGCGCTTCAAGGTCATGGGGATCCTGCGTGACGTCCTGCGGCAGCGGAGCATCGGTGTCATCGAGGAGCTCCCGGAAAAGGGCATCGTCAAGTATGGCAAACCGGTGGGCTTGATCGCCTCGCTCGTCCCGACCACCAATCCTGAGCTGACGCCCCCGGGGGTTGGCATCTTCGCCATCAAGTGTCGGGACGCGGTCATCTTCTCGCCGCACCCGCGCAGCAAGCGCACGACCCGCGAGACGGTCGAGATCATGCGCCGCGCCTTGGCGCGCGAGGGGGCTCCGATCGATCTCCTCCAGTGCCTCGAGCGTCCGAGCATTCCCGCCGCCCAGTACCTGATGACCCGGGTGGACATGGTCCAGGCGACCGGCGGGCGGGACATGGTCAAGGCCGCGTACAGCTCCGGGACGCCGGCCTACGGCGTCGGCGCAGGCAACTCGACGATGGTCATCGACGAGACCGCGGACGTCGCCGAGGCGGCCCGGAACACGCGGATCAGCAAGACGTCCGATTTCGGCTCGGGCTGCTCGGCCGACGGCAACCTCGTCGTCGACGGGCGCATCTATGAGGCGCTGCGCGAGCGCCTCGTGGAGGAGGGCGGCCACCTCGCCACCGCCGAGGAGGCGGCGAAGCTGCGGGCCATCCTCTGGGACGCGGAGGGCCGCCGGACGCCGGACACGATCGCGATCTCCGCGCAGCAGCTGGCCGGGAAGGCCGGTTTCGAGATCGCTCCGGATCGGCGCTTCTTCATCGTCGAGCAGACCGAGATCGGGCGGCACAACCCGTTCAGCTCCGAGAAGCTGGGGGTGGTCCTGTCGATGTTCCGCTACTCCGGCTTCGAGCACGCCCTGGAGATGGTTCGGGCCATCTTCGAGGTCGGCGGCAAAGGCCACTCCTGCGGGATCTATTCGTTCGACGACGGCCACATCGACCGGCTGGCACGGGCTGCGCCGGTGAGCCGGATCATGGTTCGCCAGCCGCAGTCGAAGGCGAACGCCGGCGCGTTCAACAATGGGATGCCGATGACATCGAGCCTTGGGTGCGGGACCTGGGGCGGGAACATCACCTCGGAGAACATCCACCTCAAGCACTACATGAACACCACCTGGGTGAGCCGCCCGATTGCCGAGGATCGGCCGTCTGAGCAGGAGCTCTTCGGCGAGTTCTATGGGACGCCCGTCGACTGATGTCCGGATCTAGGGAGGAGAGCCAAGGTGAGCGTCAAGGCGCAGACTGGGATCAAGGTCGTCCACACGTTCGCAGAGGGTAAGGCGACCTGGATTGGACTGGACAATCCGGGATTTCGCCGAAAGGTCTTCCGCACCGTGGACAGGGAGTTGTGCGGCTCGGAACACCTTGTGGCCGGCATCACCATCTTCCCGCAGGGAGAGGCGAGCTCACTCCACAACCACCCCGAGTCGGAAGAGATCAACGTCATCCTCTCCGGCCACGGTGAAGTCGTCGGTGCCGACGGATCGCGGCAGCCCTTTGGCCCGCATGACATGATGTTCGTTCCCAAGGGTCTCCCGCACCAGCACGTCAATACCGGCTCCGAGCCCCTCGTGCTACTGTGGTGCTACACACCGCCGGGGGAGAACCCGACCCGCTAGGGGGTCGGAAGGGGGAGCGCCCATCCGCCTGCAAGCCAGACGGCCGGTCAAGGTCGGGCGGCACCTGCTGGGAGGTCCGGCGGTGCTGATCTGCGCGCCGTTGCTGGCGGCGGACCGCGCCGTCCTCATGGAGCAGGCGGAAGCCCTCGGCGGCCTGCACCCGGACTGCGTCGAATGGCGCGCTGACTTTTTCTCCGCTCTGGAGCCCAAGGATGTGCCGGCGCTGCTCGAGGCCGTGGCCGCCGCAGCGGGGGTGCCGGTGCTCTTTACGAACCGGCTGCTGGGCGAGGGTGGACACGTCCCACAGCAGGAGGACCGGCGCGTGGCAGTCCTGGCCGCTGCGGCCGGCTCGGGCGTGCCCGCGCTGGTGGACGTCGAGATGGCGACGGCCCCGGTCCTGGCCCAGCGAGTGGTCGATGCCGCGCGCCGGGCCCGCGTGGCGGTAGTCCGCTCGTGGCACGACTTCTCGTCGACCCCCGCCGCGGCCGTTCTGCTCGATACCCTCCGCGCGATGCAGGACGCGGGTGCGGACGTCGCCAAGATCGCGGTCACCCCGCGGACGCCTGAGGACGTCCTGGTCCTGCTCAGCGCGGGCCTGGAAGCGCGACGCACCTTCCTGGAGGTCCCCTCCATCCTGATGGCGATGGGGAAGCTCGGCGCAGTCAGTCGATTGGCCGGACAGTTCGGTTCCGACCTGACGTTCGCCGCGGGCCTGCACGCCTCGGCTCCTGGCCAGATGGACCTGATGTTGATGCGCCGGGGCCTGCAGGCGTTAGGTCTTGCCGACGGATCGAGCGCGGGCGGGGAGGCGTCGTGACGGCGATGCGAGCGGCCAGACTCCACGCACCCAACGTGGTTCGGGTAGAGGAGGTGCCTGCGCCGACCCCGCAGGCCGGGGAGGTCCTGGTCCGCATCGACCGAGTGGGCGTCTGCGGCAGCGACGTGCATCTGTTCCAGGGCCACCGGAGCGCGCCGTATCCGATCATCATGGGTCACGAGGGGCTGGGATGGATCGAGGCGGTGGGCTCGGGGGTGGGCGCCGGCCGGGTGGGTCAGCGCGTGGTCGTCGAGCCCAACGTAGCCTGTGGGGGATGTGCATGGTGCCGCCGCGGCCGTGGGGCGATCTGTCCCAACAAGCGGTCTCTGGGAGTGAACGCGCCCGGGGCATTCGCAGACTATACCGTGCTTCCCGCCACGCACGCCTGGTCCGTCCCCGACGCGCTGCCCTGGCGGGATGCAGTGCTCATCGAACCGCTGGCGGTGGCGGTGCATGCGGTCGCCGTGTCCCGGCTGATTCCCGGGGATGCTGCGCTCGTGCTTGGGTGCGGCACCATCGGGCTCGTGCTGACGCGGCTGCTCGCGACGATGCGCGTGGGCGTGTACGCGATCGACCTGGACGAGCGAAGGGTGGATGCGGCGCGCCGGGCCGGCGCCCACGACACGGCCGTCATGCCCCGCGAGGCGGCGGCGGTGTTGGCCCAACAGGTGTACGCGGAAGCGGCCTGGCCGGTGGTCTTCGAGTGCTCCGGCACCGCCTCCGGGGCGGCCTGGTGCCTGGAGGCCGTGCCGCGCGGCGGAACGGTGGTGCTGCTGGGGCTGGCAGCCGAGCCTGTATCCCTGCAACCGTTGCGTGTCGTGCGCGAAGGGATCGCGATTACCGGCTCGATCATCTATGACCATCCGGACGACTTCCGACGCGCGATCTCCCTGGTGGCCGGATCGCTGCGCATCGGTGACCTTGTAGAGTCGGAGTTTCCGATGGACGAGGTGGAGGCGGCGCTCCGCGCCGCCGGAGGTGCGCTGGCCGGGAAAGCCGTTGTGCGAGTTGCCGGTTGAGGTGATGCCCGTGGCCGATCGGAACAATAACGTCGCGCATCAGATCGTGCGGTTCCTGGAAGCCGTCGAGACGCGGTACGTCTTCGGTCTCTGCGGGCATACGGTGATCGCGCTGCTGGATGCGTTCCAGGGCAGCGGGGTGCGGTTCGTAATGAGCCGCCACGAACAGATCGCCGCCCACATGGCCGACGGGTATGCCCGGGCCTCCGGCGAGTGCGGCGTGCTGCTCACGCATGTCGGCCCGGGGTTGACCAACGCCGCGACCGGCGTGGCAAACGCCGCGCTCGACTCCGTGCCGCTGTTGGTCATCGCCGGAGACGTCCCGGCGTACCTCTTCGGCCGCCATCCCCACCAGGAAGTGCAGGTCCACAACGACGGCGACCAGTCGGCCATCTACCGGCCGTTCGTGAAGCGCGTCTGGCGGGTGACCCATCCCCGAGGACTGGCGAAGGTCCTTGAGCGCGCGTACCTGCTCGCCACGAGCGGCCGCCCGGGCCCCGTGCTGGTCGATGTCGCTATGGATGTCTTCTCGCGGCCCGCGGAGGACTCTGATCCGCAGCCGCCCAGCCCGCCGGCCCGGCCGGGGCTCGAGCCGGCCACGGCGCGGCGGATCGCCGAACGGCTGCTGGCGGCCCGGCGGCCCGTGATCTACGTGGGAGGCGGCGTCATCACGGCGGGGGCGACGGCGGAGCTCGCCCGGTTGGCGGAGCTGTTGCAGGCGCCCGTCGCCTACTCCTTGATGGGCAAAGGAGCGCTCGCAGACGACCATCCACTGGTGCTGGGCATGACCGGGTTCTGGGGGACGGAGGTCACCAACCGCGTGACCCGCGAGGCCGACGTGCTGCTCGCCGTCGGAACCCGATTCGCCGAAGCCGATGCGAGCTCGTGGGATCCGAGGTTCACCTTCGCCATCCCGCCGACCGAGCTGATCCATATCGACGTCGATCCGGCGGAGATCGGTCGCTCTTTCCCGGTTGCCATCGGCGCCGTCGCTGATGCACGCGCCGCGCTCCGGGCGGTGCTGGAGGCGATAACGGAGCTGGCCCCGCGGGGCGCGCGAGGGCACACCGGCCTGGCGGACATCCAGGCCGAGCGGGCCGCGTGGATGCGGAGCATCGAGGGGCCGATGCGTTCGGACGCATTCCCCCTCGCTCCCCAGCGCATCCTGGCGGACGTCCGCGCCGCCTTGCCGCGGGACGGCGTCCTGGTGACCGACGTAGGGTGGAACAAGAACGGGGTCGGGCAGCAGTTTCCTATCTTCCTCCCACGCACGCACCTGACCCCGGGCGGGCTGGCCACGATGGGATTCGGCCCGGCCGCGGTGCTGGGCGCCAAACTGGCGAAGCCGGAGCGGCCGTGCGTGGCGATGGTGGGCGACGGGGCGTTCAGTGCCAACCCGTCCGTGCTGGCCACGGCGGTCGAGCAGGGCATCAACGTCACGTGGGTGGTCATGAATAACTCCGCCCACGGCACGATTGCCGGGCTCATGAGTGCCCACTTCGGACATACCCTGGGGTGCGAGTTCCGCCGCGATGGGGAGGCGTACTCGCCCGACTTCGCGGCCGCGGCCCGGGCGTACGGCGCAGACGGCGTCCGTATCGAGCGCGCGGCGGATCTGAGGCCCGCGCTGGAGCGTGCGCTGGAAGGCCGCCGGGCCGCCGTGCTGGACGTGCCCATGACCAACGACCCGGTCCCCACCGCGGGGCACTGGGACATCAACGACATCTACCGATGGTAGGGCGGCGCAGGAACCGGACAGGGCGAGGGAAGACGGCAGGAGTCGCGGCGGTGGACCGCGCCCTCAGCCTGATGACCGCATTTCATGAAGGTGACAATGCGCTGACGCTGGCACAGATCGCCGAGCGCACGGGGATGTACAAGAGCACCATCCTCCGGCTCTGCGAGTCGCTGGAACGTCACGGGTATCTGCAGCGTCTCGACGGCGTCGGCTACCGGTTAGGCCCCGCTCCCACGCGGCTGGCCAGTCTGTATCAACGAGCCTTCCGCGTGGCGGATGTCGTCGTGCCGATGCTGCATGAGCTCGTCCGGCGCAGCGGCGAGAGCGCCTCGTTCTACGTGCGCGAGGGCGATGTCCGCGTATGCCTCCACCGCGTGGATTCCCCGCGGCCCATCCGCGATCACGTGCGTGAAGGCGACCACCTGCCGCTGGAGCGGGGCGCCGCCGGACGGGTGCTGCTCGCGTTCGGCGGGGAGCCGGGAGAGGTATACACGCGCATCCGGCGCCGCTATGTGGCCACCACGCATGGCGAGCGTGACCGCGAGACGGCGGCGGTGGCCGCACCGGTCTTCCAGACCGGGCAGGCGCTGGTCGGTGCGCTGTCGGTCTCGGGACCCGTCTACCGGTTCCGGAGCACGACCGCACCACGGATCGCCGCGCTGGTCCTCGGAGCCGCCGCGGACCTGACGGCGAAACTCGGCGGAGACAGGCGGCCGTTCGAGGAAAGGATCAGGCGACGTGCGCGCACCGCTTGACGGCGTCCGTGTGCTGGACCTGACCAACGTGCTGGCGGGTCCATTCTGCACCTTTCAGCTCGCCCTGCTGGGCGCCGAGGTTATCAAGGTCGAAGTCCCCGGCACCGGAGACCTGGCCCGCCAGCTCGGAGCTGATCCGGCGCTGAACCAGGCCCTCATGGGCGCCTCGTTTCTGGCGCAGAACGCCGGCAAGCGATCCGTGACGATCAATCTCAAGCATCCGGACGGCCGGCGGGTGTTCGAGCGGCTGGTTATGACGGCCGACGTGTTGGTGGAGAACTTCCGGCCGGGCGTCATGGCCCGTCTCGGCCTCGGTTACGACCGCCTCGCGGCGCTCTGTCCCCGCCTGGTGTACTGCGCGATCTCGGGCTTCGGTCAAGATGGCCCGCTGAACGGAAATCCCGCCTACGATCAGATCATTCAGGGGTTGGCCGGCATCATGGACGTGACCGGGGACGAGCAGACCGGCCCATTGCGGGTGGGCGTTCCGATCTGCGATACGATTGGAGGGCTGGCCGCGGCGTTCGCCGTGGCCGGCGCACTGCGGCGGAGCCAGCAGACCGGGCAGGGGTGCCTCATCGACGTCTCCATGCTCGAGGCTACGCTGGCCAGCATGGGCTGGGTGGTGTCCAACTACCTGATCGCGGGCGAGGTGCCCCGGCGGTCCGGCAATGAGAACTTCACGGCCAGCCCCTCCGGAACGTTCCGGACGCGGGAAGGGCTGTTGAACATCGCGGCCAACAAGCAGGACCAATTCGAGGTACTGTGTCGCGAGCTCGGGCGCCCGGAGTTGATCGACGATCCGCGGTTCGCCACCCGGGAGGCCCGGCTGCGCCACCGTGAACCACTGACGGCGGCATTGGAGGAGGCACTGACGGTGCGGCCGGCGGCCGAGTGGGAGGATCTGCTCAACAAGGTGGGCGTGCCGGCCGGCCGCGTGCTCTCGGTCCCGGAGGCCCTCGCACACCCGCAGATCGCCGCCCGCCGGCTGGTGCAGCTCTTTGACGCCGCCCCCGGGGTGGGGCGCGACATCGCGGTGGCCACCACCGGGTTTACCCTTTCGGGCAACCGGCCCGCGGTGGGAACGCCGCCCCCGCGCCTGGGGCAGCACACCGATGACGTACTGCAGAGCCTGGGCCTGACGGCGGAAGAGATCGCCGACCTGCGAGGAAAGCGAGCGATATGACCGTGGAGACGCCTGATCCCGTTCAAGGCTGGTGGCGGACGGCCATCGTTGAGATCGCGCCGGGAAGCATCCGCGTCCGCGGCTACGCCATCGAGGAGCTCATCGGAGCCCTGAGTTTCCCTGCGATGGTGTGGCTGATGCTGCGGGGGGACGTGCCCACGGCGGATCAGGCGCGCTTGCTGGAGGCGGCGTTGGTCGCGGGGGTGGACCACGGGCCGCAGGCGCCATCGATCGCGATCGCGCGGATGACGGTCACATGCGGGGTCGCGCTGAATGGAGCCGTCGCGGCCGGCGTGAATGCTCTGGGCGACGTGCACGGCGGTGCCGGGCAGCAGTGCATGGAAGTGTACGCAGCGGTGGCGCGCGAGTGGGATCAAGGCGGGGCGCTGGAGGGTGCTGTGGAGTCCGTCCTGAACGGCCTCGGACCGAAGGTCTATGTTCCAGGGTTTGGGCATCGGTTCCACCCGGTCGATCCCCGGGCGACACGGCTCCTCCATCTCGTCCAGCAGGCGGCCGCGGCAGGCACGGTCTCCGGGCGATTCGCACGCATCGGGGGCGCGGTGGAATCCGCGCTGCAGCGGCGGTCCGGACGCGAAATCCCCATGAACGTCGACGGGGCAACGGCCGTGGTATTCTCAGAGCTCGGCTTCGCGCCGGCCCTCGGGCGCGGGCTCTTCATCCTCTCCCGCGCCGTGGGGATTCTGGCGCATGCCTGGGAGCAAACCCTTCAAGGAGAGCGCATCAAAGGCCCCACGCCCCCCCGGTCGGGCTTCGCCTACGAAGGAGTACCGCCCCGGCCGTTCGCGCCGAAGGACTAGGTGCTCCGCCGCCGCGGTTCTTGCGCGGTTTCCGCAAAAGGCCTAGGCTATCCCACATGAGGAGTATCGCCCTGGTCGGCATGCCCGCGACGGGCAAGAGCGCCGTCGGGCGCAAGCTCGCCCTCACCCTCGGTCTTCCCTTCTTCGATACCGATGAGATGGTGGAGAGCCGCGAAGAAGCGTCGATCGCGGAGATATTTGAGACGCACGGCGAGGCGTACTTTCGCGCGATCGAGCAGACGCTGATCACCGAAGTCACAGGGCAGCCTGGCGTGGTGGCCACCGGCGGCGGGGTGGTGGAACGCGAGGAGAACATGCAGGCGCTGCGAGAGTGGGGGTGGATTGTCGCGCTCATCGCGGCCCCGGCGGTGCTGGCGCGGCGGATCGGCAGCGCCGACCAGTGGCCCCTGCTCAAGGGCGGCGTGCTCGAGAACCTCGAACGTCTCTGGCGGCGGCGTGAGCCGAAGTATCGTGCGGCCGACCTCGTCGTGGACGTCGCCGAGGAGGACGTGGACGAAGTGGTCCGGAGGATCCTCCGATTCCTCGCCGAGCGAGAGTCTTCCGCGACGGTGATGGTCCGGCCGCGGCACGCCCCGGCGTATCGTGCGATCGTCGGAGAAGGCATCCGCGGGCTCGCAGGGTTCTATGCCCAGGAGGCGGGACTGCAGGGCCGGGCCGCGGTGCTCGCCTCGCCGGCCACCGCGCGTGTGTACGGGACCCAGCTCTGCGATGCCCTGCAGGGCGGCGAGTTCTCGCCGGTGCTGATCGAGATCCCTGCCGGTGAGACGGCGAAGACGTGGGAGTCGGCCGGGTGGCTCTACGACAGGTTGGTCCAGGAGCAGATCGACCGGACCGGGTGTCTGGTGGCCCTGGGTGGTGAGGAGACCCTCGACGTCGGCGGATTCCTGGCGGCCACCTACATGCGGGGGATCTCGATCGTCCACCTGCCCACGACGCTGGTGGCGCAGCTTGATACCTGCATCGGCGGCAAGGTGGGGCTGAACCACGTGCGGGCGAAGAACCTCATCGGCCTCCTCCACCATCCGCGGCTTGCCGTCGTGGATGTGCAGATAGCCAGGAGCGGCGGCGCCAGGGCGATCAGGGCCGGGCTGGCGGAAGCGGTGAAGTGCGCGGTGATCGCCGACGAGGAGCTCTTCAGCTTTCTGGAAGACCGGGCGGGCGATCTGATCGGCGGCGAGGGCCTGGCGGAGCTCGTGGCCTGGTGCCTGCGTATCAAAGCAGCCATCGTGGATGAAGATGAAGAGGGCACGGGCCGGCGCCTGCTTCTGAACTACGGACACACCTTCGCGTATGCGATCGAAGCATCGACCGGGTTCCGGCGCTACACGCACGGCGAAGCGGTCGCCATCGGGATGACCCTGGCTGCTCGGGTGGGGACGGCGATGGGAATTACGGCCGGGTCGCTGGAGGCCAGGCAGACCGCGCTCCTCCGCCGGTTCGGCCTGCCGTGCGACTTCTCCGGCGTGGCCACGGCGCAGCTCGTCGAGGCCTTGTGGCGCGACAAGAAGAAGCAGGGCCCGCGCCTGCGGTTCGTGCTGCCGGTCGACCTCGGCCGCGGAGAGGTGCGGAGCGACGTGCCTATCGACCTTGTCGCCCGTGTGCTGAATGAGCACGGGCCCCTGACACCCCCCCGCCCTGACGTCCTCGACTCGCGGACTTGAGATGGTCGCGCCGCCAGCGCACGAAAGGATCGTGGGCATCATCGGGGATCCGGTGGCCCATTCCCTCTCCCCGCGCATGCACACCGCTGCTTTTGAAGCATCGGGGATCGGCTGGCGCTTCGTCGCGTTTCATGTGCCTGCCGTGTACCTGCAGGATGCTTTGCGGGGGATCCGGGCGCTCGGCCTGGCCGGCGTCAACGTGACCATCCCCCACAAGCAGGCCGTCACCGCCCTCCTGGACGATCTCGACCCGGCGGCGCGCGCGATCGGCGCCGTGAATACCGTGCGCGTGGAGGCCGCAGGGCTCGTGGGCTACAACACGGATGCGCCAGGTGTGGTGGACGCCCTGACGCGGGACGGCGGTGTGAGTCTGGCCGGAACCCGGTGCCTCATCCTGGGCGCCGGCGGCGCCGGCCGCAGCGCCGCATTTGCGCTCGCGGACGCGCGCGTGCGGTCGATCGTGATCCTCAACCGGACCCCGTCCCGCTCCGAGGCCGTGGCCGCACTCGTGGCCGAGACGCATCCGGCATGCGCGCTCGCCGCCGGGCCGCTTGACCCCCCGACCCTCGCCCGGGTCGCGCCAGACGCGGATGTGATCATCCAGGCGACCAGTGCGACCCTGTCGGGGACGGCCGGCGGGGACGGTGAGCTTCCCGCCTGGCTGCACGCCTTGGACCCCGTGCTGCGCCCCGGCATGACCGTCCTGGACATGGTATACACACCCCGGCGGACGCCGCTGCTGATCGCCGCGGCCAATGCCGGAGCGCGGGTGGTCGACGGCCTGAGCATGCTCGTCTACCAGGGCGCGCGGAGCTTCGAGCTATGGACCGGCGTGCCCGCTCCCGTGGCGGTCATGCGGCACGCGCTCGACGGGACGGCACACTCTTCATGACCCTTCGCTTCCTGACTGCGGGCGAGTCGCACGGGCAGGCACTCACCGTGATTGTCGAAGGCCTTCCGGCCGGACTCGGCCTGACCGTAGACGACATCGCTCCACAGATGGCCCGGCGGCAGGTCGGGTACGGACGCAGCCCCCGGATGAAGCTGGAGTCGGATCGGGTGGAGATCGTGTCCGGCCTGATGGGGGGGCAGACGATCGGTGGCCCGGTCGCCCTACGGGTCGAGAACCGGGATGTGCGCAAGGACGAACCTCCACTGAGCCGGCCGCGACCAGGACATGCCGATCTCGCGGGAGCGATGAAGTACGGATTCCGCGACGTGCGCCGGGCGCTGGAGCGCGCCAGCGCCCGAGAGACTGCGGCCCGCGTTGCGGCCGGGGCGGTGTGCCGGAGGTTCCTGGAAGCTTTTGAGATCTCCGTGTTCAGTCATGTCACGGACATCGGAGCCGTGGCCATCACGCAGCGTCCGGCCCGCTGGGAGGACATCCCGGCAATCGCCGAAGGGTCGGATCTGCGCTGTGTCGATGCCGGAGCGGAAGCGAGGATGCGCGAGGCGATCGAAGCCGCACGGAACGCTGGAGACACCCTGGGGGGCGTGTTCGAGGTCGTGGCCCTCGGAGTCCCCCCCGGCCTCGGGAGCTACGTGCACTGGGACCGCAAGCTCGACGGCCGGCTCGCGCAGGCGGTCATGTCCATCCATGCGGTGAAGGGCGTCGAGATCGGGCCGGGATTCCAGATGGCGCGGACGCCAGGCTCAAGCGCCCATGACGAGATCCACTACACGCCCGGGCGCGGCTTCTACCGGGAGACGAATCGTGCCGGCGGCACGGAGGGCGGCGTGACCAACGGGGAGCCGCTCGTGATCCGCGGGGCGATGAAGCCCCTGTCCACGTTGATGGAGCCGTTGCTGTCGGTGGATCTAGAGACGAAGGAAGCGTCGCGCGGCGCCGTGGTGCGCAGCGATGTGTGCGCCGTTCCTGCTGCCGGGGTCGTGGGCGAAGCGATGGTCGCCTTCATCCTGGCCGATGCCTTCCTGGAGAAGTTCGGGGCAGATGCGATGGAAGACATTCGGACCGCATATTCGGCATTTCGCGCGCGGCTCCGGACGATGTGATGCCAGCGTCAACGCCGCGGCGATCGTCGAGTCCACCCCTCACCTCCCGGCGCGCGCACCACCGTGCGTAATGTCGTTCTGATCGGTTTCATGGGCACCGGGAAGACCGAGATCGGCCAGATCCTGGCCCGCCGGCTGGCCTGGACGTTCGTGGACACCGACCGGCGCATCGCGGTGCGCGAACGGGCCACCATTCCGCAGATCCTCGCCCGGCATGGGGAGAGCTACTTTAGAGACGCCGAGGCGCGCACCATCGCGGAGATTGCGGGGGAGCGGGATCTTGTCGTTGCCACGGGCGCGGGAGCCGTGCTGAGGCCCGAGAGCATGCGGCGCCTGCGGGCCCATGGGTGGATCATCTCGCTTACCGCACCCGCGGACGTGCTGCTGAAACGGCTGGCGGACGGAGACCGCCGGTCGCAGCTGCGCGGCGACGCCCGCCAGGCCATGACCAGACTACTCGATCAGCGCCGCCCTCTGTACCGCGATGCCGACCTGTTGGTCGACGTCTCGGTGGCCTCGCCGGAGCGGATCGCCGATGTAGTGCTCGACTTCCTGGCCAGCCGGGAGCGCCGGACGATCCCGGTCCGGCTCGCCGACCGCACCTATCCGGTCCACGTGGGAGACGGCATCATGGCGCTGCTTCCCGCCGATCTTCGGGAGGCAGAGGCGGGGCGGCGGGTGGCGGTCTTGTCCCACCGGCGGATCTTCACCGTGTCCGGCAGGACGCTCCTCTCTGTCCTCCGAGCCGCGGGGTACGAGCCCTGGGTCTTCGAAGTGCCTGCGGGGGAACGGTCGAAGAGTCTGGCTGTCGCCGGCGCGCTCTTCACCCGGCTGGCGCGAGCGCGCGCCGACAGGCAGACGACGCTGATCACGCTGGGGGGTGGCGTCGTCGGCGATCTCGGCGGGTTCGTGGCCTCGGCGTACATGCGGGGCATCCGCCTTATCCACGTGCCCACGACGCTCCTCGCCATGGTGGACAGCAGCATCGGCGGCAAGACCGGCGTCAACCACGCCGGTGCCAAGAACCTCGTCGGGGCGTTCTATCAGCCCGCTGCGGTCATCTCCGACGTCCGCCACCTCCGCAGCCTCCCTGAGCGCGAGCTTCGCAGCGGCCTGGCTGAGGTGATCAAGACCGCCGTGATCGGGGATGCGACCTTGTTCGAGTTTCTCGAGGAGCATCTGAGCGCGGTGCTGCGCCGCGAGCCCGGTCCGCTGACTGAGGCGATTGGGCGCGCGGCGGCATTCAAGGCGCGCGTGGTCGAGGCCGATGTCTTGGAGCGCGCGGAACGGCAGATCCTGAACTACGGGCATACCATCGGTCACGCCGTGGAGGCTGCGGCGGGGTTCCGTCGCCTCACCCACGGGGAGGCGGTGTCCATCGGGATGGCACTGGAAGCGCAGCTGTCCCAACGCCTCGGCCTCGTCGATCCCGCAGTGGTCGCGCGGCAGAACGTGCTGCTGGGCCGCGCCGGCCTCCCCGTCCGTCTCGGATCAGTGAACCGCGGCGCGGTCCAGCGAGCGCTCACGCTCGACAAGAAACACAGCGATGGCGTGCTGCGGTGGCCCCTGTTGGTAGGCATCGGCCGGGTGCGGCGCGAACAGACAGTGCCGGACGCACTGCTGCGGGAGGTCATCGGTAGTCCCGGGGTACACGGGCATCGTGCATGAGGCTGGGCCACGGGTGACCTGCTGGGCCTGCGCGCGGCGATCGACCTGATCAGGTGGTGAGGCGATGCATCTCCGGGGCATCCGCGGGGCCACGACGGCGGAGGCGAACACGGAAGACGCCATCCTCAATGCCACGCAGGAGCTGCTGCACGAGATGGTGGCGGCCAACCGCGTGGAGACCGACGAGCTCGCCGCGATCATCTTCACCTGCAGCCCGGACCTGACCGCCGCCTTCCCCGCCGAGGCCGCCCGGCAGATGCAGTGGACGGCCGTGCCGCTGCTCTCCGCCACCGAGGTCGCCGTTCCGGGCAGCGTGGCCCGGTGCATCCGGGTGCTGATGCTGTGGAACACACCGGGGACGCAGTCGGAGATCGTGCACATGTATCTGCGCGGCGCGTCGGGCCTGCGCCCGGACCTGAAGCCGCCGCACCGCTCCTAGCCGCCTTGACGGACGTGACCATCCACCCTGCCCCGCCGCTCCGCGGCCGGGTCCGCGTCCCCGGGGACAAGTCCATCTCGCACCGCGCGGCCATCATCGGCGCGCTGGCCTCCGGCGAGACGCGCGTCCGGGGGTTCCTGCGGGCGGACGACTGTCTGAGGACCGTGGACTGCCTGCGGATGCTTGGGGTCACCATCGACGAAGCCGAAGACGGTCTTGTGATCAGCGGATCCTCGGGCCGGCTGGCGGCGCCGGCCCGAGTGCTCGACGCCGGCAACTCGGGGACGACCATGCGCCTGCTCAGCGGCGTGCTCGCCGGCCAGGCGTTTGCCGCGGAGATCGACGGCGACGCCTCGCTGCGCCGGCGGCCGATGGACCGCGTGGCCGATCCGCTCACGCTGATGGGAGCGGCGGTCTTTGCGCGGGAGGGAAAGTATCCTCCCCTGCGGATCACCGGGGGGCGGCTGCGCGGCATCACCTATGCGCTGCCGGTCCCCAGCGCCCAGGTGAAGTCCGCCGTGCTGCTCGCCGGGTTGCTGGCCGAGGGAGACACGGAGGTTCTGGAGCCGGTGCCCACGCGCGATCACACCGAGCGGATGCTGGCGCAGTTCGGCGTGCCGGTCCGCCGCGAGGGCCGCCGCGTCGTGCTCTCCCCCGCGATCCCCCGGGGCGGCGCGGTGGAGGTGCCCGGGGACATCTCCTCGGCGGCCTTCCTCCTCGCCGGCGCGGCGGCGATGGAGGGGGCCGATCTGGCCGTCGAGGCCGTCGGCCTCAACCCCACCCGGACCGGCGTGCTCGATGTCCTGCAGGCCATGGGCGCCGAGGTCTCGATCGAAGCCCCCCGGGCAGCCGTGGCCGCACCGCGGGGCGCCGGCGCATCCCCCGGGGCCGCCGCGCCGCCCCAGGACACGGCGGTGCCGGACGCCGGCGGAGAGCCGGCGGGCACCATCCGGGTGCGGGGGGGCCGGCTGCGCGGGACCGTCATCGAGGGGACGATGATCCCTCGGGTGATCGACGAGCTGCCGGTCCTCTGCGCCGCGGCGGCCGTCGCCGAGGGCCGCACGGTGATCCGCGACGCCGCTGAGCTGCGGGTGAAGGAATCCGACCGCATCGGCGCCGTCGCAGGCGGCCTGCGGGCGCTCGGGGTAATGGTGGTGGAGCGACCCGACGGGCTCGAGATCGAAGGCGGCCACCTGCGCGGCGGGACGGTGGAAGCGGGAGGAGATCACCGTCTGGCCATGGCGTTCGCCATCGCGGGCCTCCTGGCAGACGGGCCCGTCACCGTGCGCGGGGCGGAGGTGGTGTCGGTCTCGTTTCCTGGATTCTTTGAGACGCTGCGGGCGTTGCGGGAAGCATAGGCCATGCCGGACACGGTGGCGCGGATCGCGGGGGCACTCCGGAGCAGCATCGGCCGGGTCATCGTGGGCAAGGAGCACGTCATCGAGCTCGCGCTGGCCGCGGTGCTGGCGGAAGGGCACGTGCTCATCGAGGACGTGCCCGGGATCGGCAAGACGATGCTGGCCAAGTCGCTGGCCCGGGCCCTGGGCTGCACCTTCCGCCGGCTGCAGTGCACGCCCGACCTGCTGCCCAGCGACATCACCGGGCTGCACTTCTTCAACCAGAAGACGCAGGAGTTCGAGTTCCGGGCCGGCCCGGTCTTCACCCACATCCTCCTGGCGGATGAGATCAACCGCGCCACGCCCCGCACGCAGGCCGCGCTGCTGGAGTGCATGGAGGAGCGGCAGGTCACGCTGGAGACCGGCACGGTGGCCCTCGAGCGCCCGTTCATGGTCATCGCCACGCAGAACCCCATCGAGCTGCAGGGGACGTTCCCGCTCCCCGAGGCGCAGCTCGACCGGTTTCTCATGCAGCTCCCCATCGGCTATCCGGCGGCGGGCGAAGAGGCGGAGATCCTGCGGCGATTCCGCGGACAGAACCCTCTCGAGACGCTGGCGCCGGCCACCGGCGCCGCGGAGATCGTCTCCCTGCAGCGGGCAGTCCGCGCCGTCCACGTCAGCGCCGCGGTGGAGGAGTACGTCGTGGCCATCGCCCGGGCGACCCGCCACCACGCGGAGATCGAGCTGGGCGCAAGCCCGCGGGCCAGCCTGGGCATCTACCGCGCGGCGCAGGCGTTCGCGGCCATCCACGGCCGCGGCCATGTGCTGCCCGACGACGTGAAGGTCGTCGTCCCCTACGTCCTGCCGCACCGGATCATCACTACGGCCCAGGCCCGCCTGCGCGACCGGGGCGGGCGGGAGATCGTCCAGGAGATCCTGACCTCGGTCCCCGCGCCCGTCGAAGCGGAGTAGATGTACACGCAGGGCTGGCTGCTCGTGGGCTGGCTGCTGGTGATCGTGGGGCTCGCCGCCCGCGAAGGGTTTGCCTTCCTCCTGGGGTTCATCGTCCTCCTCAGCGCGGGCGCGAGCTACCTGTGGGATCGCTACAGCCTCGCGCGCGTCGAGTACCGGCGCACGTTCAGTCCGCGGCGCGCGTTCCACGGCGAGACCGTTACCTTCACCATGGAGATCACCAACCGGAAGCCGCTGCCGTTGGCCTGGCTGGAGGTGGTGGATGAACTCCCGCAGGAGCTGGCCCTGCTCAAGGGCCGCGTCATCCCCAGCGTGCGGCAGCGCCGCCAGCATCTGGTGAACCTCTTCAGCGTGCGCTGGTACGAGCGCGTGCGCCGGCACTTCACGGTCCGGTGCGACGCCCGCGGATATTTCCCGCTCGGGCCCGCGCGCCTGCGCTCCGGCGACATCTTCGGGTTCACGGTGCGCGGGATCGATGACGACCGCGTCGATCACCTGCTGGTCTATCCGCGCGTCGTCCCGCTCGACGCGCTCGGCCTGCCCGCGCTGCACCCCATCGGCGACATCACGGCGCGCCGGGTGCTCTACGACGATCCGACGCGGATCACCGGCACGCGCCCGTACGAGCCCACCGATCCGCTGCGGCGCATCCATTGGAAGGCGACGGCGAAGGCGCAAGAGCTGCGCAGCAAGCGGCACGAGCCCACGACGGCCCACCGGCTGGCCGTGTTCCTCAACCTGGACACGCTCGGCCGCTACGCCGAGTACCGCGGCTTCGTCCGCGCGGTCCTGGAGATGAACATCCTCACCGCCGCCTCCGTCGCGGCGTGGGGGATCGAGACGGGCTTGCTGGTCGGGCTCTACGCGAACGGCTACCTGCCGCAGGGGCTCCGCTGGATCCGGATTCCCCCGTCGTCGGGCAGCGCGCACCTGGCCACGATGCTGGAGGCACTGGCCAAGGTGTTTCCGACGCCGGTCATGCCGGTCGGCGATCTCATGCAGCTCGAGGCTCCGGGCTTGCCCTGGGGGACCACCGCCGTGGTGGTCACGGGCATCACCGACGCGCCGCTGGCGGCGGGCATCGCGCGGCTCCGAGAAGCGGGCCACACCGTCGTCGCCGTCCTCGTGGGTGACGAGGCCGATCCACGCGGGCTGCCGGTTCCGGCCTACCGCGTGCCGGCGACCCGGGCCTGGCAGGCGCTCGAGGGCTTGACGTTCCAGCCTGCGGAGGGTGCGCCCTGATGCCGGACTCTGCACCCGGGCAGGGCGGAGGCCGGCCGGCGGCCCCCTCACTCGAAACGGCCGGAAGCCGGTCGGCGGCGGCCCCCTCACTTGAGACGGCCGGAGGCCGGGCGGGGCCCGCGGTGCCGTCACCGCCGGGGTTCGCGCTGCTGCGCACGCTGCTCCCCGCGGGATTGGTGGCGATCGAGTTCTGCTGGCTCTACCCGTGGCTGCTGCTGTTCACCGGCGCGTTCTACGGCCCCGGTATTCCGCCGCTGCTGTCCGGCGGCGCGGCGTTCGCGGTGCTGGCGGTAGGATTTGCGACCGTCCGGGGCGTGCTCGCTCGTCCCTGGCCGCTGTCGACCGCGCGCGCCGTGGTGGTGGGGGCCGGACTGGCGGTGGGGCTGGGCGCGGTGAAGAAGGCGCATTATCCGCGCCCGCCGGCGTGGGATCTGCGCTGGATCATAGCGCTGACGCAGGCGGCGCACGACGCCCTGCCCGTGGTCGTGCCCGCCGTGATGGCCTCCCTGCTGGCCGCGCTGCTGTGGTGGCGGGGCGTGATCTTGGGCGAGCGGGACTTCACGCACTTCGAGATCGAGCGCGCGTTCCGCCGGGGCGTGGCCTGGACGATCGTGTTCGTCCTGTTCTTCGCCATCTACGGCGACTCGCGCGGGTTCGCTTCCGCGGCGTCCGCGCCCTCCTACCTGTTGGGATTCTTCTCCCTCGGGCTCATCATGCTCGCCGTGACGCGGCTGCTGGCCATCTGGCAGGAGAGTCAGGCCGACGACGCCCAGGCCCTGGCCGCGAACCGGCACTGGCTGCTGCTCCTGGTCGCCGTCGTCGGGCTGATCCTCACCGGCGCTTCGCTCGTCTCCGGCGCGGTCAGCCTGCAGTTCCGGCCGGGCATCCTCAGGATCCTCGCCCCGCTGGCCCCGGTGGTGGAGTTCCTCTTCCTCATCGCCCTTTCCGTCGCGCTGGTCATCGCCCGGGCGATCATCTACATCCTCTCGCAGTTCCCCAGGCGGTTCAGTCCCGGCGAGCCGCCGCCGGGAGCGGCGCGTCCGCTGGAAGAGCTGCTCCGCGAGCTGCCCCCGGGGGTCGTAGCGACGGCCCGCTGGGGGATGGTGGCGCTTGCCGTCGGCCTGCTCATCGTGTTCATCGCGATCGCCGTGGTGCGTGGCCGCCGCCGGGCCAAGAAGCCGGGGGATGACGAGCGGGAGTCGGTTTGGTCCACGCCGCTGCTGCTGGCCGGACTCGGCCAGGCGTGGCGCAATCTGTGGGCGCGGCTCCGGTCGACGCAGAGCGAGCCTGAGGCGGAGTCGGTCGGCGCCATCCGGGCGATCTACCGTGAGGTGCTGCGTCTGGGCACCGCCCTCGGCGTGGGGCGCAAACCCTCTGAGACTCCCTATGAGTACAGGCCGCGGCTCTCTACGAGGCTCCCGGGTGGGGCAGGCGAGGTCTCTTCCCTCACGGAGGCGTACGTGCGGGTGCGATACACTCCTGATCCGCCGTCGGCGGCCGACGTTGACGCCGCGCGGGAGGCCCTCGGGCGTCTCAAGACATCGGTCGAGGCGCTGCCCCAGGTCGAGCCGTCGTAAGGCCGAATTCCGCCGTCGGGCTCTGCTCCGCGAGCCTGGGAGGTGTTCGATGACTCTGCCGGGCTATCCCCACTCGTTCTGGACCGAGCCAGAGGAACACAAGGTCTGCGCGTTAGGTAACAGTTGGGTACATAATGGAACGTAAGACGCGCACCTGGTAGGGCCTGGGCCGCGTGGAGCCACGCGCGCGCTTCCGATCTCGACGGGCGGCATGTGCTATAATCTCTTTTACAACTGCATACGGCCGAAGACCGGGAGGAGTACCCGCTCCAGGGGTTCCGAAGAGAGCCGTCTGCCCTGGGTAGTGAGGGACTCGCAGAGGCGAGTTCCGACCAGGGCGCTGCGAGGGCGGCAGCCACAGAGCGCGGGAATGGGCCCGGGAGGCGCGGACCGAACCAGGACGTAGGCTCCGCCGGCAGTCTCCGCCGTGACCTCCGGAGACGGGGATCGAGCGCCGTCAGGCTCCGTCCCTCGTCATGAGCGCCGGTCGGGCTGGACCGGAAGTCGGGTGGCACCGCGGGAGTACGTATTCGCCTCTCGCCCCTCAACAGGGGTGTGAGGCGTTTGTATTTTTCAGGCGATCCGCAGCAGGAGGGCGCGGCATGATCGTCGTCATGGAACCGAACGCGACGCGCGAGCAGGTCAACGCGATCGTCGCCAAGATCCAGGAAGCGGGGCTGAGCAGCCATCTCTCGGCGGGCGTCGAGCGCACCATCATCGGCGTGGTCGGGGACAGCCACACCAAGGAACTCCTCCGCCAGTCGCTCGAGGCCTCGCCCGGCGTCGAGAAGGTCATGCTCATCCTCCAGCCGTTCAAGCTCGTGGGGAGGGATTTCAAGCCGGAGAGCTCGGTCATCGACGTCGAGGGCGTGCGGTTTGGCGACGGCTCGGTGGTCGTCATCGCCGGCCCCTGCTCCGTGGAGACGCGAGAGCAGATCCTGCGCACGGCGCGCGCGGTCAAGGCGGCGGGCGCGGCGATGCTGCGGGGCGGGGCCTTCAAGCCGCGCACCTCGCCCTACACCTTTCAGGGGCTGGAAGAGGAAGGGCTGCGATTGCTGGCCGAGGCGCGGGCGGAGACCGGGCTGCCGGTCGTGGCCGAGGCGATGGACGCCGCCCAGCTCATGCTCGTCGTGAAGTACGCCGACATGGTGCAGATCGGCGCGCGCAACATGCAGAACTACACGCTGCTGCGCGAGGCGGGCCGGATGCGGCTGCCGGTGCTGCTCAAGCGCGGGCCGGCCTCCACCATCCAAGAGCTGCTGCTGGCCGCGGAATACATCCTCAGCGAGGGCAACTACAACGTCGTCCTCTGCGAGCGGGGGGTCCGCGGGTTCGACAACTACACGCGCTATATGCTCGATCTCGCCGCGGTGCCCGTGCTGCGTCAGCTCACGCACCTGCCGGTCATCGTCGATCCGAGCCACGCCGCGGGGAAGTGGAAGTACGTTCCCGCGCTCTCCCGGGCGGCGGTGGCGGTCGGCGCGGACGGCCTGATCGTCGAGGTCCATCCGGAGCCGGACAAGGCGCTGAGCGACGGTCCACAGCAGCTGACGCCGGAGAACTTCGCCGCCCTGATGGGCGAGCTCACGCCGCTCGCGGCCGCGCTGGGCCGCCGCGTCCAGGCCCCCGCGCTGCGCGGATGACCGCCGGCAGGGCGATGACCGCCCGCGCGCAGATGACGACCGGGACGGAGTTGACGGCCGGCGCGGCGACGACGGACCCGGGGTTCGACCGGGCCGGCGTGGTCGGGCTCGGGCTCATCGGGACGTCGTGCGCCCTGGCGATCCGTCGCCGGGGGCTCGCGCGCCGCGTGATCGGCGTGGACCCGGACCCCGGCGCGATCGCCACCGCGCTGGCCCGGCAGGCGATCGATGAGGGAGGACCCGGGTACGCGATGCTGGAGGGCGCGGCGCTGGTCATCGTGGCCACGCCGCCCAACGCCGTCGTCGACGCGGTGCAGGCCGCCGCGCGCGCCGCCGGTCGCCGCGCGATCCTGCTCGACGTGGCCAGCGTCAAAGGCGGGATCGTGCGCGCCCTGGAGGCCACCCTGCCCGAGGGGGCGCGCTACGTGGGCGGACATCCGATGGCCGGCACGGAACAGCAGGGGGCATCGGCCGCGGACGACGCGCTGCTCGCGGGCCGGCCGTTTCTGATCGCGCCCACGGCGCGCAGCGATCATGATGCGGTGGATGCCGTGCGCGCGCTGGTGCGGGCAATGGGGATGCGGCCGCTGCTCATCGACGCGGACATCCACGACGCGGTGATGGCGCAGGTCAGCCATGTCCCCTACCTGCTGGCGGTCGCCGCGGTGAACGCCGCGGGCGAGGAGGCGGTGGGGCTGGGCGGCCCGGCCTTCGACGGCTTCCGCCGGATCGCCGCGAGCCCGCCGGCGTTGTGGGAGGAGATCTGCTCGCAGAATCGCGCCGCGATTCTGCGAGCTCTCGGGTGGGTGCGCGGTGAGCTCGCCCGGATGGAGCGTGCGCTCACCGAGGGCGATCTGCTGGAGATCCTCGCCGCGGCCCGCCGCCGCGCGGGAGGGGGAGACTGACGGTCATGGCCTGGGTGCTGGACATCGCGCCGAACAAGACCGAGTTCCTCAGCCGCACCCGGGCCGGGAACCTGGTGCCCGTCTCCTGCGAGCTCCCGGCGGACCTGGAGACGCCGATCTCCGTCTTTCTCAAGCTGCGGAAGGACGGACACGCCTTCCTGCTCGAGAGCGTGGAAGGGGGCGAGCGGATCGGCCGCTACTCGTTCATCGGCAGCGGCCCGCTGATGACGGTGGTCGCCCGCGGGCAGGATGTCGAGGTCCGCACCGGCGCGGAGGTGGAACGGCGGGAGGGCGACGTGCTGGAGATCACACGGGAGCTGCTCGGCCGCCACCGATTGGTGAGCGATCCCACCCTGCCGCGGTTTACGGGCGGCGCCGTGGGTTACTTCGGCTATGACCTGGTGCGCTCATGGGAGCGCCTCCCCGGCCGTCCGAACGACGACCTGGGGTTGCCGACCTGCTACCTGGCGGTGGCGGACACCGTGGTCGTCTTCGACCACGTGCGCCACACGATGAAGATCGTGGCCAACGCGCTGGTGGATGACGACGGAGGCGCGGCCTACCGCGCGGCGGTGGAGAAGGTGGAGCGGCTGTACGAACGGCTGCGCGCGCCCCTGGCGGCGCCAAACGGGATGGGGCGGGTGGAGCCCATCATGGACACGGACATGCCGGTGGCCGGCTTCCTCGGCGCCGTCGAGACGGCCAAGGAGTACATCCGGGCCGGCGACATCTTTCAGGTCGTCCTCTCCCGGCGGTTCTCGATGGGCCTGGACGGCGTGGACGGGCTGGACATCTACCGCGCGCTGCGCACGGTGAACCCGTCGCCGTACATGTTCTTCCTGGACTTCGACGGCGTGAAGATCATCGGCTCCTCTCCCGAGCTGCTGGTCCGCCTGGAGAACGGGATCGTGGAGACCCGGCCGCTGGCCGGCACCCGCCCGCGCGGGGCCACGGAGTCGGCCGATCTGACCATGGAAGCGCAGTTGCTGGCCGACGAGAAGGAGCGCGCCGAGCACGTCATGCTCGTGGACCTCGGACGCAACGACCTGGGCCGCGTGTGCGCGTACGGCACGGTACGTGTCACCGACCTGATGAGCGTGGAGCGGTTCTCGCACGTCATGCACATCGTCTCCGACGTCCAGGGCCGCCTGCGCGACGGGCTGGACGCGGTGGACGTGCTGCGGGCCTGCTTCCCCGCGGGCACGGTGACCGGCGCGCCCAAGGTGCGGGCGATGGAGATCATCGACGAGCTCGAGCCGGTCGCCCGCGGGCCGTACGCGGGGGCGGTGGGGTACCTGGGCTTCTCCGGCAACATGGACACGGCGATCACCATCCGCACCATCGTGATGACGGGGGACCGGGCCTACATCCAGGCCGGGGCGGGGATCGTGGCCGACTCCGTGCCGGAGCGGGAGTACGTGGAGACGGTGAACAAGGCGAAGGCGCTGGTACGCGCGATCGAGCGCGTGGGACGGAGGCCGAGCCGCGCATGATCGTGGTCATCGACAACTACGACTCGTTCACGTACAACCTCGTGCAGTACCTGGGCGAGATGACGGGCGACGTGCGCGTGTTCCGCAACGACGAGGTCTCGGTGGACGACGTGCGGGCGGCGGAGCCGCGGGCCGTCGTCATCTCCCCGGGCCCGTGCACGCCGGCGGAGGCGGGGATCTCCACGGCGCTGGTCGCCGAGCTCGCGGGCCGCGTCCCGCTCCTGGGCGTCTGCCTGGGCCATCAGTGCATCGGGGCGGCGTTCGGCGGCCGGATCGTGCGGGGCCGCGCGCCGGTGCACGGCAAGGTCTCCGAGATCCGGCACGACGGGCGGACGATCTACGAAGGGATCCCGGATCCCTTCGTGGGGACGCGGTATCACTCGCTGATCATCGAGCGGGACGCGCTGCCCGACGTGCTGGAGGTGTCCGCCGAGCTCGCGGACGGTACGATCATGGGGGTCCGCCACCGGCAGGCGCCGGTGGAGGGGGTGCAGTTCCACCCGGAGTCGGTGCTGACGGCGGTCGGGAAGGACATCCTGCGGAACTTCCTGCATCTGGCCGGCGTCCCGACGGCGGCGGCGCTCGGCGCCGCGCCGCGGGGGTGAGCCCGGAGGGCCGGGCGCACGGCGGTGACGTCGTGACGGTGGGGACCGGAGACGACATGGTGGACATCAAGGATGCCATCCGCACGGTCGCCGATCGCGGAAGCCTCGGTGAGGCGGAGGCCCATGCCGCTATGGGGCAGGTGATGGACGGTCGGGCGACGCCCGCCCAGATCGCCGCGCTCATCACCGCGCTGCGGATGAAAGGCGAGACCGTGGAGGAGATCGCCGGCCTGGCCCGGGCGATGCGCGAGCGGGCGCAGCGGATCACCCCCGACGCGGAAGTCCTCATCGACGTCGTGGGCACCGGCGGCGACCGGCTGAGCACGTTCAACATCTCCACGACCGCGGCGTTCGTGGTGGCGGCGGCCGGGGGAACCGTGGCCAAGCACGGGAACCGCGCGGTCTCCAGGCTCTCCGGCGCCGCGGACGTCCTCGAGGCGCTGGGCGTGCAGATCCAGGTGAGCCCCGACGTGGTGCGGACCGCCATCGAGGACATCGGGATCGGCTTCATGTTCGCCCCGCTCTACCACGCGGCGATGAAGCACGCGGTGGGGCCGCGCAAGGAGATCGGCATCCGCACGGTGTTCAACATCCTGGGGCCGCTGACGAACCCCGCCAACGCCAACTACCTCGTCGTGGGCACGTACGACGCGGGGCTCACGGAGATCATGGCGCGCGTGCTGGGCGAGATGGGGGCCCGGCGCGCGTTCGTGGTGCACGGCCTGGACGGTCTGGACGAAGTCTCCACCGTCGGCCCGACTAGGGTCTCGGAGCTCAGCAGGGGCAGCGTGCGCACGTACACGATCACCCCCGAGGACCTCGGGCTCTCACCGTCCGATCCCGCCGGGATCGCCGGGGGGCGGCCCGACGAGAACGCCGCGATCACCACGGCAATCCTCCAGGGTGCGGACGGGCCGCGGCAGGAGATCGTCCTGGCCAACGCCGCGGCCGCGCTGGTGGCGGCGGAGATCGCCGGGGACTGGCGGGAGGGCGTGGCGCTGGCGCGGCGGGCTGTCGTCTCCGGAGCCGCGTACGAGAAGCTGGAGGCCCTGCGGGCGCACACCCGCGCGGCGCTGACGTGACGCTCGCCGGCCGCCCGACGGTGCTCGAGGAGATTGTGGCGCACAAGCGCGTGGAGGTGGCCGCGCGGAAACGGCGCCGGCCCCCGGACGCCGTGGCCGCCGCTGCCGCCGCCGCGCGCGTGAAGGCCGCGCGCGACTTCCAGGGCGCCCTGGCGGCGCCGGGCCTCGCCGTGATCGCGGAGATCAAGGGGGCGTCTCCCTCGGCCGGTACCATCCGGGAGCGCTACGACCCGGTAGAGGTGGCCCGAGCGTACGAGGCCGGCGGCGCGGCGGCGCTGTCGGTGCTCACGGACGAGCGCTACTTCCGGGGGTCGTGGGAGGACCTCGAGGCGGTGGCGCGAGCCAGCGATCTACCGGTGCTGTGCAAGGAGTTCGTCGTCGACCCGTACCAGATCGATGAGGCCGGGGCGGCGGGAGCGGCGGCGGTGCTGCTGATCGTGGGGATCTTGTCGGAGAGAGAGCTGCGGGAGTATCTGGCGCAGGCACGCGGCCGGGGGATGAGCGCGCTGGTGGAAGTGCACACAGAGACAGAGGTCGGCGCTGCGCTCCGCGCAGGGGCCGACTGCATAGGCATCAACAACCGGGACCTCCGCACGCTGCGGGTGGACCTGGAGACCACGGCCCGGATCAGGCCGCTCATCCCGCCCGGGATCGTCGTGGTGAGCGAGAGCGGGTTCCGGCGCCGCGAGCAGCTCGAGTGGGCGGCGCGCGTCGGGGTGGATGCCGTGCTGATCGGGACGGCGCTGATGGCCGGCGGCGATCCGGCCGCATCGTTGAGAGCACTGAGGGGTGTGCGATGACCGAGGGGACGAAAGGCCGGCTGCTCACGGGGGACCGCCCCACGGGGCGCCTCCATCTCGGGCACTACGTGGGGACGCTGCGGAACCGCGTGGCGCTGCAGGACGACTATGACTGCTTCTTCCTTCTCGCCGACCTGCATCTGCTGACGACGCGGCTGGACCACCTCGAGGAGATCCGCACAAATGCCCGCGAGATCGTCCTGGACTATCTCAGCGTGGGGATCGACCCCGGCCGCTCGACCATCGTGCTGCAGTCGCTCATCCCGCAGACGGCCGAGCTGCAGCTCATCTTCTCCATGCTGGTCACGGTGCCGCGCCTGCAGCGCGTCCCGACGCTCAAAGAGGTCATGAAGGACCTCCACATCCAGCAACCCTCGCTGGGGCTGCTGGGCTACCCGGTGCTCCAGGCCGCGGACATCCTGATCGTGCGCGGGGAGATCGTCCCCGTCGGCAAGGACCAGGCCTCGCATCTGGAGGTCACGCGGGAGATCGCGCGGCGGTTCAACGAGCAGTTCGCCCCGGTGTTTCCCGAGCCCAAGACGCTCATCGGCGAGGTAGGCACGCTGCCCGGGATCGACGGCAAGGCGAAGATGAGCAAGTCCCTGGACAACGCCATCTACCTCTCGGACGATCCGGATGAGGTGCGGCGGAAGGTGATGAGCATGTACACCGATCCTACGCGTATCCACCCCACCGATCCCGGCCACGTGGAAGGGAATCCCGTCTTCATCTATCACGATGCGTTTAACCCGAACACCGTCGAGGTCGCCGAGCTGAAGGAACGCTACCGCAAGGGCACGGTGGGGGATGTGGAGGTCAAGCGCCAGCTGGTTGAGGCGCTGGAGGGGTTTCTGAGCCCCATCAGAGAGCGGCGGGCCCGCTACACGATCGCCGACGTGGACGACATCATCGTCACCGGGAGCACGAAGGCCCGGACGATCGCCCAGGAGACGATCGAGACCGTGCGCGCGGCGATGAAGATGGACTACTATGCCGTGGACACGCCGGTGCGCGGGTAGCGATCCGTGGTCAGGGTGAAGATCTGCGGGATCATGGACGAATCCGCGGCACTGGCCGCGGCGGAGGCGGGAGCGGATGCCATCGGGATGATCTTCGCCCCCAGCCGGCGGCGCGTGACGGCGGAGATGGGCCGCCGGATCACCCGGGCCCTGCCGCCCTTCGTGGCGCGGGTCGGGGTCTTCGTGGACGAGACGCGGGAACGGATCGCCGAGATCGCCGAAGAAGCGGCGCTCGACACGATCCAGCTCCACGGCGCCGAGCCGCCGGAAGTCGCGCGATCGTTCTCCCTGCCGGTGCTCAAGACCATCCGCGTCCGCGACGCGGACTCGCTGCGCCCTCTGGACGTCTATCAGGTCTCCGCGTTCCTCCTGGACACGTACGACCCCGATCTCCGCGGCGGCACCGGACGGGTCTTCGACTGGAGCCTCGCCGCCGCCGTCTCCGCCCGGCACCACATCATCCTCTCCGGGGGGCTGCGGCCCGACAACGTGACGCAGGCCCTCGATCAGGTGCATCCCTACGGGGTGGACGTGAGCAGCGGCGTCGAGACCGGCGGCACAAAGGACCGTGGGAAGATCCGCGCGTTCATCCGCCGCGTGAGGGAGTGGGAAGACCGGCAACGCGCGGTCGCCGGCCCTCTCGCCGGCGGGTGAGGAGCGAGCAGGGCGATGGCAGGACAGCGAGGGCGGTTTGGAGGGTACGGCGGCCGGTACGTCCCCGAGACGCTGATCCCCGCCCTCGAGGAGCTCGAGGCCACCTACGAGGCGGTCGCGCACGACGAGGCCTTCCAGGCGGACCTGGACCGCCTGCTCCGCCGCTACTGCGGCCGCCCCACGCCGCTGTACTTTGCCGAGCGGCTGACCCGCACGCTGGGCGGCGCGCGCATCTACCTCAAGCGCGAAGACCTGCTGCACACCGGTGCGCACAAGATCAACAACACGATCGGCCAGGTGCTCCTGGCCCGCCGGATGGGCAAGCGCCGCGTCATCGCCGAGACCGGCGCGGGACAGCACGGCGTGGCCACCGCGACCGCCGCGGCGATGTTCGGGCTCGAGTGCGACGTATACATGGGCACCGAGGACATGGCGCGCCAGGAGCTCAACGTCTACCGCATGCGCCTGCTCGGGGCCCGGGTGATCCCCGTGGAGGGCGGCAGCCGGACGTTGAAGGATGCCATCAACGAGGCGCTCCGCGACTGGGTGACCAGCGTCGGGACCACCTTCTATGTCATCGGCTCGGTGGTGGGCCCGCATCCCTATCCCTCGATGGTCAGAGATTTCCAGTGCGTGATCGGGCGGGAAGCCCGGGCGCAGGTGATGGAGGAGACCGGCCGCCTGCCCGACTGTCTGGTGGCCTGCGTCGGGGGCGGGAGCAACGCGATGGGGCTGTTCCATCCCTTCAAGGACGACCGCGCCGTGCGGCTGATCGGCGTGGAGGCGGGCGGTTTGGGCCTGCCCACCGCGCAGCACGCGGCCACGCTGGTCGCCGGCTCCCCGGGCGTCCTCCACGGCGCGTACTCCTACCTCCTCCAGGACGCCGCCGGCCAGGTGCGCCCCACGCACTCGGTTTCCGCCGGGCTGGATTACCCCGGGGTCGGACCGGAGCACAGTTTCTTCAAGGACAGCGGACGGGCGGAGTATGTCGCCGTGACGGATGACGAGGCGCTGGAAGGCTTCAGGCTGCTCGCGCAAACCGAAGGAATCATCCCGGCCCTCGAGCCCGCTCACGCCGTCGCCTACCTGCGGACCCTCGTCCCGCGGATGCGCAGCGACCAGACAGTGGTCCTGGGCCTCTCCGGCCGCGGCGACAAGGACGTCCAGCACGTCGCCGCGCTCGAGCAGGGGTAGACGGAATGCCTGACGCGCGAGCCATCCGCCGATGAGCCGCATCGCCGCGACGTTCGCCGATCTGCTGGGGGGACGCCGGAAGGCCCTCATCCCGTTCCTCGTGGCGGGTGATCCCGACGTCACGGTCACGCTGCGCGCCGTGGAGGCCCTGGTGCAATCCGGCGCGGACATGATCGAGCTGGGCGCGCCGTTCTCCGATCCCATTGCCGACGGGCCGGTGAACCAGCGCGCGTACCAGCGCGCGCTGGCGGCCGGGGTGTCGCTGCCGGCGGTGCTCGAGCTGGTGAAGGCGATCCGGGCGCGGTTCAACCTGCCCCTCGTGCTGCTCTCCTACTACAATCCGATCCTCCGCCACGGGGTGGAGGCGTTCTGCCGCGACGCGGCGGACGCCGGCGTCGATGGGGTGGTCATCCCGGACCTGCCCGCGGACGAAGCCGCGGACCTCGTCCGCCCCGCCCGCGCGCACGGCGTGGATACCGTGTTCTTGCTCGCCCCCACGAGCACCGATCGCCGGATCAGCCTGACCGTGGCGCAGTCGTCGGGGTTCGTCTACTGCGTGTCGCTCACCGGCGTCACCGGCGTGCGGGACACGCTGGCCGGCGGCCTCGACGGGCTCGTGGGCCGGATCCGCAGTCAGACGAGTCTCCCGATCTGCGTGGGATTCGGCGTCTCCACACCGGAACAGGCCCAGGCCGCGGCCGCCGCCGCCGACGGCGTGATCGTAGGGAGCGCGCTGGTGGCGCTGCTCGAGCGTCCCGACGGCGTGCCTCGCCTGAGCGAGCTCGTCCGGGCCATCCGCGCGGCGCTGGACGGATGATCTCGCAGCGCGTCCTGTGCTTCCTGGAACGGGACGGGCGCTACCTGCTGCTCCACCGCCGCCGCCCGCCGAACGCCGGGATGTGGAATGCCATCGGCGGCAAGATAGAGCCGGGAGAGGATCCGTTCACGGCCTGCGTCCGGGAGGTGCGCGAGGAGACCGGGCTGGCATTGGGCGCACCCGCGTTGCGCGTCCTCCTCGTGGTCACGGTCCGCGACACCGGGGATCTATGGGTGATCTACGTCTTCCACGCCCCGGCTCCACCCGGTGAGCTCTCCGCCTCCGACGAGGGTGACCTGGAATGGGTGAGCCCTGACGGTCTCGCCGCCCGCGCGACGCCGGCCGACCTCCCGCTGCTGCTGCCCCGCCTGCGGCAGCCGGGCCCAGGGGCCGGTGATGTCGCGGTGATCCGCCTGGAGTACGATACAGAATCCGGCGCCCCGGTCCGGACCGAGATCCTGGGCCCGTAGCGCGCCGATCCGCAGCACGCAGGGCAGGCGGGACGCGCGGCCGGCCACACCGAATAGGACACCGTCGTGGACTTCGTCGTCGTCGCGGATCTCGTCATCCTCCTGCTGGTCCTCGTTCTTCCGTTGATCTCCCACCGGGTCGAGCAGAACCTGGAAGCCTTCCTGTTCCTCATGGGCGTGCTCGCCTCGCTGGCGGCCGGCCTCCTCGACTGGCACCTGATCCGGGAGGCCCTGGCCGACCCCATCCCCATCACCCTCGCCGTGCTCGTGGCGGGGCTGCTCTTCAAGTGGGGCCGGGCGTTCATCGGCGACGCGCTGGTCCGCCTGCGCACCGTGATCCCCATGCGCGCCCTGGTGGCCCTGATCGTCGCGGTGCTGGGGCTGGTGAGCAGCGTGATCACGGCGATCATCGCGTCGCTGGTGCTGGTCGAGCTGATCAGCGCCATGCGGTTCCGCGCCGAGGACGAGTCCAGGCTCGTCGTGGTCGCCTGCATGGCCATTGGGCTGGGAGCCGCGCTCACCCCGATCGGCGAGCCGCTCTCCACCATCGCGGTCTCCAAGCTCGATAAAGACTTCTGGTATCTGGTGCGCCTCCTTGGCCCGTGGATCGTCCCGGGCATCCTCCTCCTCGCGGTATGGACGGGGTTCCGGCCGCTGGCCTACAAAGGGGAGACGCTGACCGAGGAGGAGAGCCGCGAGACCTACCGCGGGGTCGTGGTCCGGGCGGCCCGCGTCTTCCTCTTCGTGATGGCGCTCGTCCTCCTGGGCGAGGGGTTCCGGCCGATCATCGACCGGTTCGTCATCGGGCTGGACGCCCGGCTGCTGTACTGGATCAACATGGTCTCCGCCGTGCTCGACAACGCCACGCTCACCGCCGCCGAGATCAGTCCCCGCATGCACGAGACCCAGATCCGGGCCGTGCTCATGGGGCTGCTGATCAGCGGCGGCATGCTCATCCCCGGCAATATCCCCAACATCATCGCGGCGGGGAAGTTGAAGATCCGCAGCCGGACCTGGGCGCGCTTCGGCGTTCCGCTGGGGCTGAGCCTCCTCGCCGCGTACTTCGTCTTGCTCTTCCTGGTCTAGGCCGGGTGCGGCGTGTGGAAGGCTCGCGTTCGCCCGTTCAATAGCGGAAGACGGCGGCCAGCGGGGCGTCGACCGGCATCTGCGCCGGCTCGACGGCAAAGACGGCTGCGCCCCGGAGCAGGGCCTCGATGGCTGCGCGGTCGGTCAGGTCATCGTCGCCGGGCGCCTGCGCGCCGCTGAGGCGTACCCGCCGCGACTCCTCATCGAACTGCCCCCAGACCGGCGTCCCGGCGGTGAAGAGCGTCTCGATGCGTCCGTCGTGCGCCGCCAGCATGATCTCCGGAAGGTCAACGGACGTGCGGCCGGTGCCTGCCAGCCGGGCATACCCGGCGACGGCTTCATCCAGCGCGCCCAGGAAGCCGGGCTCCACGACCTCCCAGGCCCGAGCGTGCAGGTCGTCGGCGGTGAGGGACTCAGGATTGCCCAGGATCCGGCCGTCTATCAGATGCCGGTAGGTGTTCGCCTCGCGGTAGATGGGGTGCAGATAATCGACGGCCGCCAGCACGAGGGGTGCCCGCTCATCGCGCAGGAGATCGCGCAGCCCGGCATCGACGGCACGGAAGTAGCGCAGGAGGCGGTCCTTCTCCACCTCACCGCCTACGCCGTGGCCGTGAAACAGCGCGGCGCGCTGGCCCCCCGCCGCCGGAGCTCCCGTCCGGAACTGCAGCTGGCGTTCGCGATCCTCAAACGGCAGCGCGTCGTCCAGGCTCTGCGGAAGGTCCTCCAGGACGCGCTCGTCGATGCCGTAGCGCGTCCCCTCGAGCACCCGCACCGCGTTCTGGCTGAGGGCGAGGATGAAGAACCGGCCGTTTCCGGTGAAGAGGCGCAGGAGCGGACCGAGATGGAAGCGGGGGGCGACCACGGCGAGTGGGTCCAGCCTCAGCGGCACGCGGTAGGACCTGAACAGTCCCTCGGCGAGGAAGAGCGCCAGCCCGTCGGCCTGATGTCGCCAGAAGAACTCGTCCGCCAGCAGGCGTCCCGCCAGCTCGAGGACGGCCTGGGCCGTGGGGCCGCGCACGCCCACGGCGACGAGCTGTGACTCCACTTCGCCCAGCAGGTTCTTGAGCCTGATCGGATCCTGCTCGGTGTCCTTTCCGGCGCGGTGCGCCGGCATGTGGATGGTCGCGCACCACCCCGGCTGCGCGGCGGCCAGGAGTCGGAGGTCGGCCCGCGTGAAGGATGTCATCGCATACCCAGTGTCATCCTATAACACACGCTGTTGGCCGGCCAGCCCGGAGAGGAGCGCACCCGCGGGTCGTGTAATGCGCTAGTCATCGCCGGCTGAACGTCCGCCGTCACAAAGGAAGGGTACCGACCGAGCATGCACATCGACCACGGCGAACTCCTGCGGTTCCTCCTGCTCTTCGCGCTCATCATCGCCGCCGCCAAGGCCGGCGGCTGGCTGAGCCTGCGCATCGGGCAGCCGGCCGTCCTCGGGGAGATCGTCGCCGGGGTGCTGCTGGGCCCCTCGCTCCTTAACATTCTCGGCTGGCCGCTGTTCCGGGAGGAGGGGCTGGCCACCGTCGTCGGGCATCTGGCCAACCTCGGCGTGATCTTCCTCATGTTCATCGCCGGATTGGAGACCGATCTGGGCCAGATGCGACGCGTGGGGCGGGTGGCGGCGATCGCCGGCGCGGCGGGAGTGTTCGTCCCGCTTGTCCTGGGGTTCGGCGCCGCGCTGCCGTTCGGCTACCCGGTGCAGCAGGCGCTCTTCGTGGGCGTGGTGCTGACCGCCACATCGGTGAGCATCACCGTGCAGACGCTCATCGAGCTGGGCCAGCTGGAGACGAAGGAAGGCACCACGCTGCTGGCCGCCGCGGTCATCGACGACGTCATCGCCATCATTGTCCTCTCGGTCTTCGTCGCGCTGAGCGGCACCGGCGGCGGCGGCGCCGGCAGCGTCGCCCTGGTCGCCCTGCGCATGGTCCTGTTCTTCGTGCTGGCCATTCTCGCGGGCACGTTCCTGGCGCGCCGGGGGCTGCCGCGTGCGGCACGCCTCCCGGTCAGCGAAGGGCTGCTGGCTTCCGTGGCCGTGGGGACGCTCGTGCTGGCCTGGGCCGCGGAGGCGCTGGGCCAGGTGGCCGCCATCACCGGGGCCTATCTCGCAGGCGTTCTCGTCGCGGGCGCGGGCTTCCGCGAGGAGGTCGAGCACCGCATGCGCGCGTTCACCTACGCCATCCTGGTGCCGGTGTTCTTCGTGGGAATCGGGCTGCAGACGAACGCCCGGCTGCTCGCACCCGGAGATCTCCCCTTTGCGCTGTTGGTCATTGTCGCGGCCGTGGTCGGGAAGATCGCGGGAAGCGGGTTGGGCGCGCGCGCGGGCGGGTTCACCGGTCCCGAGGCGTTGCGCATCGGCGTGGGCATGGTCAGCCGGGGCGAGGTGGGGCTCATCATCGCCGGGATCGGCATCCAGAGCGGCCTGCTGACCGACCGCGGCTTTGCCGTGATGGTCATCATGGTGCTGGTCACCACCTTGCTCACGCCTGTGCTGCTCCGCGCCGTCTTCCCCCGGCAACGCCCGCCGCTCACCGAGGCGGAAGCCGTCGAGCAGGTGATGGGCGACGACGATCCGGATGGACCGCAACCGGCGTGATTGAGACCGCGTTCTTCAGGGACGTCGCCCTGGTGGTCCTTGCCGCCCTGGCCGGCGGGGCCATCGCCACCTGGCTCCGCCAGCCGCTGTTCGTCGGGTACGTCATCGGGGGGCTGCTGGTCAACCCGTTCACGCCGGGGCCCACCGTCCAGGACGTGGCCACCTTCCAGCAGTTCGCGCAGATCGGGGTCATCCTCCTGATGTTCTCGATCGGCGTCGAGCTCGAGCTCCGGGACCTGGTGCGCACCGGTCCGCCGGCGCTGGTCGGCGCGCCGGTGATGGCCGCGCTCACGATCGGGACGACCACGGCCGTGGGTACGGCGCTGCGGTGGCCGCTGGAGCAGGCCGCCGCCGTTGGGATCGTCATCGCCAACTCCAGCAGCATGGTCGCCGCCAAGCTGCTCCTCGAGCACGGGGAGCTCCACGCCCCGCACGGCCACGTGGTGCTCAGCACGACGCTGATGGAAGACCTCCTCACCGTCGTCCTCATCGTCGTCCTCCCGGTGCTGGCCCTCGGCGAGGCCGCCCGGGTGACGGCCGCCGGGGGCGCGATCCTGCGCGCCGCGGTGATCCTCGTCCCGTTCCTCTTCCTGGCCAGCCGGGTGATCCCGCCGATCCTGACGCGCGTGGCCAGCCGGAAGAACACGGAGCTGTTCGTCATCGTGGCCATCGCCATCGCCGTCGGGACGGCCGCCCTGTCCAGCAGCCTCGGCCTCTCGCTCGCGCTCGGGGCGTTCCTGGCCGGGATCGTCATCAGCGAGTCGGAGTTCACCCACGAGATCCTGACGCGCATCCTGCCCATGCGGGATCTCTTTGGCGCGCTGTTCTTCGTCTCGGTGGGCGCCTTGATCCGTCCCGCCGATGTGCTGGCCACGCCCTCGCTGCTGGTGCTCATCACGGGGCTGATCCTCGTCGGGAAGTTCCTCCTGCGCATCGTCACGCTGCGCCTGTTCCGCTTTCCCCTGAACATGGCGGCGCTGGTGAGCGTGCACCTGGCCCAGACCGGAGAGTTCACCTTCGTCATGGCGCAGGTGGGCTTGGTGGCCGGCGTGCTGAGCCAGCCCCTCTATCAGGCGATCCTGACCGCGTCGCTCGTCTCGATCCTGATCATCTCCTTCCTCTCCGATCTGGCCCACCGGTGGATCGAGTACCCGACTCCCGCGGCGCCTCCGCCGGGAGAGGCCCCGGAAGCCGGAGGCGGCCATGTGCTCATCTGCGGGTTCGGCCGCGTGGGCGGCACCGTCGGAGAAGCGTTGGAGGCGTTTGGCCTCCCCTTCACCGTGGTGGACTTGGACTTCGCCGTGGGGCGGGCGCTGCGGGCACGCGGGATCCGGTGCGTGTACGGGGACGCGGCGAGCGAGCCCGTGCTGCGTCAGGCCGGGGCATCCTCCGCCCGGCTGGCCGTGGTGGCCATCGCCGATTTCGAGCGGACGCGCCTCACCGTCCGCCGGCTGCGGGAGATCAATGCGACGCTCCCCATCCTGGCCCGGTCGACGCACACGGAGCAGCGGGCTCCGCTGCTCGAGGCGGGCGCCACCGAGGTGATCCAGCCGGAGTTTGAGGCCGCGCAGACGCTCATCCGGCACAGCCTGCAGCGGCTGGACGTGCCGTTTTCCGAGATCAGGACCTACATGCTGCAGCAGCGGCGGCTCGAGTTCTCCCCGGGCGACTTCCTGCCGCAGCTCACGACGGGCCATACCTTGCACACGGCCGTGGTGCGCATCGCCCCCGGCGCCTGGGCCGATGTCTCGCTGCGCCGGGCGCGCGTCCGCGAGCGCACGGGCGTGAGCGTGCTGGCCATCCACCGGGCCGACGGCGCGCAGTTGGTGACCCCCGGCCCGGACGCGGTGCTGCGGCCGGGCGACGAGGTGGTGATCATGGGGCTGCCGGAACAACTGGCGCTGTTCGAGCGCTTGAACCAGGAGCAGGCGTGATGGCCATGGAGGAAGAGATCCTCGTCGTACCGCGTTCGATGCTCTTTGCCGGCGGGACGGTGCAGGGCTTCACGACGGCGGATGCCGGGGCCTACCGCGAACGGGCGCGGGCCCACGGGGAGTTCCGGCGGCGCGCCGACATGGAAGGCGATCCCTCCATGAAGCAGATCATTCCCTATCTCATCGTGCGCCACGGCGCGCGGGTGTTCGTGTTCCAGCGCACGGCGGCCGGGGGTGAACCCAGGCTGCACGGCAAGTTCAGCATCGGGGTCGGCGGCCACATCAACCGTGCGGACGTCGAAGGGGCCATAGACCCGCTGGCGGCCGGGCTGCGGCGGGAGCTCGAGGAAGAGCTGCGCATCGGCGGGGCGTGGCGGGTCCGCCTGGTCGGGGTCCTCAACGACGACACGAATGCCGTCGGGCAGGTGCACTTCGGGCTGGTGCACGTGGTCGAGGTAGTCTCCACCGACGTCGCCGTGCGGGAGCACGATACGCTCACCGGCCGGCTGGCCGACGGGGCGGAGGTGCGGGACCTCTATGACCGTATGGAGACCTGGTCGCAGCTCATCCTGGACGCGGCAGACCCGGCCACGCTCTAATGGCGGGGGGGACACGGCGGCGCGGCATCCTGCCGGTGCGGGGTCCGTACCATCTGCTGCGCACGTTGTCCTGCGGCCAGGCGTTTGGGTGGCGCGTGGACGGCACGGGCGCAGCCGGGGTCTTCGCACAGCGGAGAATCCGGCTGACGCCGCGGCGCGGCGCGGTGGAGGTGGACGGCCTCGACGACGCCGCGTCCCTGGAGCGGCTGGCTCACTACCTCGGACTCGATCAGCCGCTGCGGGCGATCGAGCGTGAGCTGGCGCGCGACGCGGTCCTCGCACGCATCCTCCGGACCACCTCGGGGGTCGCCATCCTCCGGCAGGATCCGTGGGAGTGCCTGGCGGGATTCGTCATCTCCGCCTTCAACAACATCCCGAAGATCGAGCTGACGCTGGACCGCCTGCGCCGCAGGTTCGGGGCCCCCCTGCCCGGCGGCGGATACGCGTTTCCTCAGCCCGAGGCCATCGGCGCCGCGTCTGAGCGGGCGCTCCGCGGCTGCGTCCTGGGCTACCGCGCCCCTTACCTGCGGGCGGTGGCCCGGCGGGTGAGCACTGGGACGCTCGACCTGCGGGCGCCGTTCTCGCTGCCGTACGACGAGGCCAGGCGGATGCTGCTTGACCTGCCCGGTGTCGGGGACAAGGTCGCCGATTGCGTGCTGCTGTTCGCCTATGGAAGAGGGGACGCGTTCCCCGTGGATGTCTGGGTGAAGCGGGCGGTGGAGCGGTGGTACTTCCGCGGGCGCGCGCAGGCCGAGCGCCGGATCAGAGAGTTCGCCCGGTCGCGGTTCGGGTCCCTGGCCGGGTATGCACAGCAGCACCTGTTCGTAGCGGCGAGAACGACGCTCCGCTTCTAGCGCGCGTACACCGCGACGCGCCACACGAAGGTCTCGCGGACCGCCCGCGGGTGAAGCGCGGCAGAGCGCAGGAGCTCGTCGATCCGCTCGGGGGAATGGAGGAAGCCCCGGTACGGCGACCGGCGGAGCCAGGAGAGCGCATTCATCACCGCCAGCCCGAGGGCGTTCCACCAGGTGCGCCTGGGGAACACGGCGCCGTAGAGGCGGCGGGCCCGGCCCGCGGAGAGCGTGACCAGCGACGGCATGTCGTGGTAGCAGCAGATCACACGGTCCAGGGTGACGATGTCGCTGTCCGGCACTGTGCCGGCCAGAGCGACGAAGTCCCCGCCGAGATACGTCGTGCGCTCCGCGTACCCGCGGCGCGCGGCTTCATCCTGCTGGGCCGCGAGATAGGCGGAGGAGGCTTCGACGCTGATGACCCGCCCCGCCGCGTGGGCGAGCTCGTGCTGGATCGCTCCGATGCCGCCCCCGATGTCCAGCAGCGCCGCGCCGTGCACATCTTCGCGGCGCAGGAGGTCGATGAGCATCTTCGTGGTGCCCTGGGCGCCCCGCCGGCGATAGACGGCGAGCTCTTTCGCCGCCACCCGCGCGTTGAACTCCCGCTCAATCCCCGCGCACTGCCGGCAGCACGCCATCTAGTCCGTCACCTCGATCCCGCCGGTCCCGCGGCGGGTGATCTCTCCCACGTGGGCGTCGTCCACGCCGCGCCGCCGCAGTGCCGCGCGGAGGTCCTCCAGCCGCTCGCCCGGCACCGCCATGAGCAGCCCGCCTGAGGTCTGCGCGTCGGCCAGGACGAGCTGCTCTCCCACCGAGAGCCGGCCGAAGTCCACCTTCGAAGTGAGGTATTCGTAGTTCCGCGCCGTGCCGCCGGCGATGGCGCCGCGGTCGGCAAGCGCGCGGGCTTCCTCGATGACCGGGATGCGGGTGAACCACAGCACGGCCTGCACGGCGCTAGCGCTGGTCATCTCGTAGAGATGGCCGAGCAGCCCGAAGCCGGTGACATCGGTGGCCGCGTGGACACCGACCTCGACCATGGCCGCAGACGCGTCCCGGTTCAGCCGTTCCATGACGCGCACGGCTTCTTCGGCCGCCTCGGGCGAGGTCTGGCCCTGCTTGATCCCGGTCGTGAGGATGCCGATGCCCAGCGGCTTGGTCAGCACCAGCTGGTCCCCGGGGCGCGCGCCGACGTTGCGCACGACGCGCTCGGGGTGCACGACGCCTGTGACGGCCAGGCCGTACTTCGGCTCCGGGTCGTCGATGCTGTGGCCCCCCGCGATGATCACGCCCGCCTCGCGCGCCTTGTCGATCCCGCCCCGGAGGATCTCCTCCAGCACCTCCAGGGGGAGCTTCGCCCGGGGGAAGCCGACGATGGCCAGGGCGAGCAGCGGGACGGCGCCCATCGCGTACACGTCGGAGAGCGCATTGGCGGCGGAGATGGCGCCGTAGTGGTACGGATCGTCCACCACGGGCGTGAAGACGTCCACGGTCTGCACGACGGCCAGATCGTCGCGCAGGCGGTAGACCGCGGCGTCGTCCGCCGTGCTCGTGCCGACGAGCAGGTCCGGGTCGGTCGGGATGGGCAGCTGGCGCAGGACCTGCGCCAGGTCCTCAGGACTCAGTTTCGATGCTCACCCCGCGCAGGCGACCATGGACGTCAGGCGGATGCGCTCGCGTGCGGTCACGACCCTCACCCCCTTTCGCCGGTGCGCCGATTCGGCTTATTGTAGCATCGCGGTCATGGCCAGAAGCGTGGAGATCATCGAGCATACCGCCGACGTGGGGATCATCGCCCGCGGGGACACGGCCGAGGAAGTGTTCGTCGCGGCCGCGGAGGGGATGCTCGCCTTTATCATCCGCCCGGAGGACGTGCGGCCCGTGGAGACCCGCCGGCGCACCGTCGAGGCCGACGATCGCGCGGGCCTGCTCGTGGCCTGGCTCAACGACCTCATCCTCCTGCTCAACGCCGACGGGTTCATCGCCGGCGGGGCGACCGTTCTGGAGTGCTCCGAGACCCGCATCGTGGCGGACGTCGTGGGCGAGCCGGTCGATCCCTCCCGCCATCACTTCCGCCTCGACGTGAAAGCGGCGACGTACCATCAGCTGGAGGTCAGCAGACCCAATGGGTGGAGAGCGCAAGTGATCTTCGATGTCTAAGGGTCTCGTGTTCCGCGAGGTTGGGCGTGCGGGGACCCGGCGGCATGTCATGCGCCTGCGGTTGCGGGAACGACTTGCTCACGGGACGAACTAGAACAGCCGTCGATGCTCGATCTGCGACTGGTGCGTGACAATCCTGACGTGGTACGCGACGGGCTGCGCCGCCGGGGTGCCGACCCGGTCCTGGTGGACGGTGTGCTCGAGGCCGACCGGCGGCGGCGGGACCTCGTCCAGGAGGTCGAGCGCCTGCGGGCCGAGCAGAACCGAGTTTCCGCGGCAATTCCGAAACTGTCCGGTGAGGAGAAGACGCGGCGCATCGCGGAGATGCGCGAGGTCAGCACCCGCCTGAAGAGCCTGGAGCCGAAGATGCGGAGCGCCGACGAGGCCCTGCACACTGCGCTCCTGCGGCTGCCGAACCTCCCCCATCCGAGCGTCCCGGCCGGCGCCGACCCTGCGAACAACGTCGTGGTGCGGACCTGGGGGGAGCGCCCGGCGTTCGACTTCGAGCCGCGCGACCATGTGGACCTGGGCACGGCGCTCGGCGTCCTCGAGCTCGAGCGCGGCGCCAAGGTCTCGGGCTCCCGCTTTTTCTACCTGCGCGGGGCCGGCGTCCTCCTCGAGCAGGCGCTCATGCGCTTCGCGCTGGATGCCGTGATGGAGGCGGGGTTCACGCCGGTGCAGACCCCGTTCCTGGTCCGGCCCGAGGTCCTGATGGGGGCGTACGGGGGCGCCGAGCTCGACACCCAGCAGGTCTACAGGATCGAGGGCGAGGACCTCGTGCTCATCGGTACGAGCGAGCAGAGCCTGGCCGGGTTCTACAAAGACGAGACGCTGGATGGAAAAGGCACGCCGGTGAGGCTCGCCGGCCTGTCCTGGTGCTTCCGGCGGGAGGCCGGATCGTACGGTAAGGACATCCGCGGCATCTACCGCGTCCACCAGTTCGACAAGGTGGAGATGTTCTCGTACACGACGCCGGACCGGTCCTGGGAGGAGCACGAGTACCTGGTGAGCATCGAGGAGCGCGTGCTGCAGCATCTGGGGCTGCACCACCGGGTGGTGCTCTTGTGCGGCGGCGAGGCCTCGACGGCGTCGGCGAAGACCTACGACCTGGAGACGTGGTTCCCGGGGCGGGGCGGGTACGGCGAGACCCATTCCTGCAGCAACTGCACCGACTTCCAGGCCCGGCGCCTGGGCATCCGCGTGCGGTCGGGCGGCGAGACCGTCTACGCCCACCTGCTCAACGGCACGGCCATCGCCACGCCGCGCGCCTGGATCGCGGTCGTGGAGAACTATCAGCAGCGGGACGGGAGCGTGCGCGTGCCCGAGGCGCTCGTGCCCTACATGAACGGCATGAAGGAGATCCGCGCGTGATCTTGCGATTCGTCGTCTTCGGCTCCGGCGCCGTGCTGATGGCCCTCGAGATCGTCGGCAGCCGCGTCCTGGCCCCGTATTTCGGCAGCTCCGTGTACGTCTGGGGGAGTCTGATCAGCATCTTCCTGGCGGCGCTCAGCCTCGGCTATTACTTCGGGGGCGTCGCCGCGGACCGCTGGCCGCGTCCGCGCGTGCTGGCCGCCACGCTCGGCACGTCCGGCCTGCTCATCCTGCTGCTCCCCGTGCTCTCCCGGCCGATCCTGGAAGCGTTCACGCGGTGGGACCTGGGCCCACGGCTGAGCCCGCTGCTGGCCTCGATCGTGCTGTTCGCGCTGCCCAGCGTGCTCATGGGAGCCACCTCGCCGTTTGCCATCAAGCTCGCCGCGACGACGCTGGCCACCGTGGGGAATACGGCCGGGGTGCTCTACGCCATCTCGACGGCGGGAAGCATCCTGGGCACGCTGCTCACGGCCTTTGTCCTCATCCCGGCCATGGGCGTGCGCGCCATCCTCTACACTCTCGGGGTCAGCCTGGTCGTACTCTCCGCGCTGATGGCGCGGCAGCGCGCGCGGGTCATGCGCATTGCGGCGTCCGCCGCCCTGCTGGCGGCCGTGCTCGCCGCCCCGCTGTCGGTGCCGGCCGGCGCCCAGACCAGCTGCGGCGAGACCCGCGTGGTCTTCGAGAAGGACACGGTGTACCACCGCATCCGCGTCGCCGAGGACAACTGCTACCGCTGGCTCCACTTCGACCGCTCCCGCCAGGGCGGGATGTTCCGGAGCGACCCGCGCGAGAGCCCCCTGCGCTATCCTGACTACTTCCTGCTGGCCTGGCTCCTCAACCCGGGGATCAAGAGGGTCCTGGTGGTCGGCATGGGATCGGGCTCGGTGCCCAAGCGCATCCTCAGCGACTTCCCCGCGGTGTCGGTGGACTCCGTGGAGCTCGATCCCGTGGTCGTGGACGTGGCCAGGCGGTACTTCGAGCTGCGCGACACGCCGCGGCACCGGATCTTCGTCCAGGACGGGCGGCAATACATCCGGCGGGCGGATGCGAGCTACGACCTCATCGTCATGGACGCCTACCATGCGGAAGGCGTCCCGTTCCACCTCGTCACGCGGGAGTTCTTCCAGCAGACGAAGGCCAAGCTGGCTCCCGGCGGGATCGTGGCGGCGAACATCGTGGGCTTCCTGGCGGGAGGCAACAGCAAGCTCTTCAAGGCCATCTACAAGACCTACGCGGCTGAGTTCACCGGCCTCTCCCTCTTCCCGGTGAACTTCCAGTACGACAAGGACGAGACCAGCGTCCGCACGATCATCCTCTTCGCGGGCGGGAAGCCGGGCGTGACGCGGCGGCAGCTCACCGCGACGTTCGCGCAGCTCCGCAAGGAGAAGCGCATCCCTCCGGCCCTGCACGCGGATTACCTCGGAGACTTCTACGAGCGGCCGGTCGCCACCGACGACGTGCCGGTGATGACCGACGACCGCTCCTTCACCGACATCCTGCCGGTCTGGGGCTGGGATCCCGAGCGGCGCTAGCGCTACTTGGAGTGCTTGTCCGCGACCTTGGTGGCGCCGTACGCGTCGGGCTTCGTCACCGCGACGTAGCCTGAGCCGGTGACCATGCCGACCACTTCGCGGATCACGCGCTTCGTGTCGCCGTTCGGGCCGACGTCGAGGTGGATCTCCACGGGGAGCTCGGAGTGCCCGTTGCGGGACAGCTCCGCGCTGATCAACCCCGCGGTCTCCAGGCTGAGCGCGGTCTCGAAGAAGATGCGCTGGCGGAGGCTGTCCATCTTCCGGTTGAACATCTTCCGGTAGAAGTACCGGCCCCCGTGTCCCAGGCGGTGGATGATCACCGCGGTGACGAAGCAGGTCTGCTCGCTCAGCAGGGAATCCGTCCCGATGATGAGATGGTAGCGCTGGTCGGGCTCCTCGCTCATATAGCCGACCAGGTGCTCGAACATCTGGCGGAAGCCGAGCTTGCCCAGCGTGGGGCTGACGAACTCCAGCGAGGTCTTCGGGCGCTTGGGAACCGCGCCGTTCGGGGACGCCCCGTTGGGCGTCGCGCCGGTCGGCTCCACGGCCTGCGCATGGTGGGTCGCCGCCGCTGCGGTCTTCGCGTCCATGTTCGCCCACAAGTATACGGTAGGAGCGACGGCCCACGCAATCGGGCCGCCGTGGAGTCCGTGCCGTCTACATCTCGCGGCGGCCCTCGAGGGCCTTGGCCAGCGTCACCTCGTCGGCGTACTCCAGGTCGGCCCCCACGGGAAGGCCGTGGGCGATGCGGGTCACCTTCAGCCCGAGCGGCTTGAGGATCTTGGCCAGATAGATCGCGGTCGCCTCGCCTTCCACCCGGGGGTTCGTGGCGATGATCACCTCGTCGACCCCGCCGGCGCCCACGCGGCGCAGCAGCTCCGCGATCTTCAGCTCGTCCGGGCCGATCCCGTCCAGCGGGGAGATGGCGCCGTGCAGCACGTGGTAGAGGCCTCGATACTCGCGCGTCCGCTCCATGGCCAGCACGTCACGCGGGTCTTCAACCACACAGATCGTCCGCTGCGTCCGGGTGGGACCGCTGCAGATCGCGCACGGGTCCACGTCGGTGATGTGAAAGCAGATGCTGCAGTACCGGATCTTCGCCTTTGCGTCGAGGATCGCCTGACTGAGCTTCGCCGCGTCCTCGGGGGCCATCCGCAGGATGTGGAAGGCCAGCCGCTGGGCGGTCTTCGGGCCCACCGTCGGCATCTTGGAGAGCTCCTCGATCAGGCGGGCCAGGGGCTCGGCGTACATCAGCGGGGCGCGGGCCGGCGGGGTAGTGGACCTTTCACATCAAGCCCGGCGGGAGGGGAAGGCCGCCGGTCAGCGCCTTCACGCGCTCGTCGGCCTGAGCCTTTGCGCTGCGCTGCGCTTCGCTGATCGCCGCGAGGATGAGATCCTGCAGCATGGGCACGTCGGAGGGATCGACCACGGAGGGATCGATGACGACCTCCTGGATCTCCCCGTGCAGGTTGGCCACGGCGCGCACCACGCCCCCGCCGGCCGTCGCCTCCACATGCTCCGATCGCATCTCCTCCTGTAGGCGGGCCATGTCCTGCTGCAGCTTCTGCACCTGCTTCATCATCTTGCCGAGATCGCGCATCAGGACTCCTTGATCTCCACGACCTCCGCCCCGAATAGCTCCATCGCCTTCGCCACGACCGGATCCGCGGCCGCCGAAACGGCGGGGCCGGCAGGCCGCGCCGCGGTCTCCCCGTCGAGGATCGTGCAGCGCAGGCGGAGGCGCTGCCGCAGCACCCGCTCCAGCGCGCCCTCGACGATCGAGCGGTGCTCGGGCCGGTGCAGGTTCTCCAGGTGGAAGTTGTACCCGGCGCGCAGCCCGACCACGAGCGTGCCGGCGTCGACCTCCAGCGGGATCCCCTCGATGAGGAGCGCGTGGCAGAACATCTTGGTGTGCTTGACCTCTTCCAGGATCCGCGCCCACGCGCGGCGGACGTCCTCGAGCGCCAGGGACGGCGCCGCCTCGATCGGCGGCTGATGCTCCAGATCGATAGGCGGCTCCACGACCGCCATCACCGCGGGAGCTCCTGAGGCATTCGCCGAGCCTTTGGGGCCCGTCTTGGCCCCCGGCCGGGGCGAAGGCCGGGACGGGGGCGGCGGGGCGGGCCGGGAGGGCTGCCCCGCTCCCTCCGGCGACCCGGCTGGTGCGCGGGGAGCAGGCGTGGAGGCGCCTCTCTGCGAACCGGGTGCGGCCGGCGCCGGCGCCGCTGCGCCGGCCTTGCCGGCGGTCACGTCTACGCCCAGGCGCTGCTCGAGACCGGCCAGGCGCGCGCGCAGCCCTTCGAACGTCGCGTCCATCTCCGGCCGGCAGAGCCGGATGAGCGCGATCTCCAGCAGCAGCCGCGGCTGCGGGCTCCACCGGGTCTCGGCCTCCGTGGCCGCGAGCACCTTGAGCACCTGCAGCACGTCGTCCACCCGGGCCGTCTGGGCCTGCGCCCGCAGCGCGGCGACCCGCTGCTCGGTCGTATCCAGCGCCTCCGGCCGGGCGCCGGACTGCAGGACGAGAAGGTCGCGGAAGTGGTCGAGCAGTGTGCGGAAGACCTGCCGCACGTCCTTGCCTTCGCTGATGACGTGATCCACCAGGGCGATGCATTGCGGGACGTCGCGGCGCAGGATGGCGTCGGCAAAGCCGAGGGCGACGTCTTCCGCCACCATGCCCAGCACCGAGACGACATCCCGGCTGTTGATGGGCCCCTCGGCGAAGGAGACCAGCTGGTCGAGCATGGACTCGGCGTCCCGGACCGATCCGTCCGCGGCCTCCGCGATGAGGGCGAGCGCGTCATCCTCGACCTGGAATCCCTCCGTGGCCGCGATGTGTCCGAGCCGCGCGACGATCTCCTTCTGCGAGACGCGCCGGAAGTCGAACCGCTGGCAGCGCGAGAGGATGGTCGCCGGCAGCCGGTGCGGCTCGGTGGTCACGAGGACGAGGACGGCATGCTCCGGGGGTTCTTCGAGCGTCTTGAGGAGCGCGTTCGCGCCCTCCGTGGTGAGCATGTGGGCCTCGTCGATGATGTAGACTTTGTAGCGCCCTTCGGTCGGCGCGAGGCGGATCCGGTCGCGCAGTTCCCGGATCTCGTCGATGCCGCGGTTGGTGGCGGCGTCGATCTCGATGACGTCGACCGAGTAGCCGCCCGCGATGGCGGCGCAGTTCGGGCACGTTCCGTCGGGCGTCGGGGTGGGGCCGCTCACGCAGTTGAGGGCCTTGGCCAGGATGCGCGCCGTGGTCGTCTTGCCCGTGCCGCGGTGCCCCGCGAACAGGTAGGCGTGCACGACCCGGCTGGTCCGGATGGCGTTCTGCAGGGTCCGCGTGACCCGGTCCTGCCCGATGATCTCCTCAAACGCCTGCGGACGCCATTTCCGGTAGAAGGACACGTGGGACATGCGGACCTCCGGGGGCTCAGCTGCCCTGCGTGATTTCGCCGGGTTCGGAAGACATCCCTTGCCGCGCGGCGACGGCCGCGAGGAGGGGTGTTCGGGGGCGCAGAACCATCCGTGAGGTGTCTCCCACCTCCATCTACGTGCCCATCCTCCTGGTCGTCCTCACCCTGGTCTCCGCCGGTGTTGCCACCTGGGTCTACGTCGACTACCGGGCCCGCGCCGGAGGCAGCAGGTGGGAACGGGTGGCATGGTGGCTGGGGACGCTGCTCGCGCTTCCCATCTTCCTGCCCATCTACTTGGTGGCGGCCCGCCCGCCCGGGCACCTGATCCGCTGTCCGGCCTGCGGGCGCCTGACGCTCAGCCACCGCGCGGCGTGCGCGCACTGCGGAAGCCCGCTGGCATTCGAGCCCGCCCCCGACCGGTGGGGCCTCGGCGAGGTCGTGGGGCTCAGCGTGGTGTTCATGCTGACGCTGCCCATCATCGCGGCCACCCTGGGGATGGATGTCGCCGCGACACTCGAGCAGCTGTCGGTGTTCGCCGTCATCCAGAACGGTCTGTTCATCAGCCTGGCCGCCTACGTTGTCCGCCGGCGCTACCGCCTGAGGCTGGAGCAGCTCGGGATACGCACCGACCGGTGGCCCCGGTGGGCCGGTCTCGGCGTCCTCGCCGGCGCGGCCACCGTGCCCATCAGCATCGGCGCGGAGCGCGCGGCGATGGCGCTCATCTCCGCCGTCGTCGGCGCCGAGCGGGCGCAGGGCATGGCGGAACAGGAACATCTCACCGACGTCCTCACGGGCATCCTGCAGCAGCCCCTGACCACCGCGCAGATCATCTGGATCGTGCTGCTGGTGTGCGTCCTCGTGCCGGTGGGAGAGGAAGTGTTCTTCCGGGGGTTCGTCTACGGGACCCTGCGCCGCTGGGGGGTCGTCTCAGCCACGGTGCTGTCCGCGCTCTTCTTCGCCGCCGTGCACCAGCAGGTCGTCCACTTCCTGCCCATCGCCGTGCTCGGCGCGGTCCTGGCCGCGCTGTACGAGCGGACCGGGTCGCTCGTGCCGGCCGTGGTCGTCCACGCGGTGAACAATCTGGTGGCGACTTTGGGGACCCTGTATCGCTGGCCCATATGACGCGGTACACTGAGGGCGGCCGTGCTAGGCGGGGAGCTAGCGGTTCCCTGTACCCGCAATCCGCTACAGCGGGGCTGAATCCCCCTCCGAGACGCCGGGCCTCAGGGTCCGGACGGCGCACGTGGCGACGACGGCCGGGTCCCGCGCAACGAGATCTGATGAACCCCGCCAGGTCCGGAAGGAAGCAACGGTAAGTCAGTGCTCTCGTGTGATGCGGGGACACCTGGTCCGAGCCGGCGGCGCCGCTCCCGCCTGGGGGCCGGTTGCCGACGAGGGGTGCACGGCCATGTCTCCGCAGGGGGGGAGCTGGAGGGGGGACGTTGCGCGTACGTCCCCACGTCCGCAGAGGGGGGAGTTGGAGGGGGGACGTTGCGCGTACGTCCCCCCTCCGACAGCCTCTACCGTGGAACGAGGATCTTTAGCCGCTGCGGCGGCCAGTAGATCAGCAAGGCCTGCCCGACGATGAGGGTCTTCTTCAGGGCTCCGAAGGCCCGGCTGTCCTCGCTGTTGTTCCGGTTGTCGCCCATGACGAAGACCGAGTCCGCGGGGACGGTGAGCGGTCCGTAGTTCCCCTGCGGCTCGCCGTTCACGTACAGCTCCACGATCCGCTTCCCGTTCACAACCAGCCTGCCGTCCCGGACCTCGAGGGTGTCTCCGGGCAGCGCCACGATGCGCTTGATGTAGTTCCGCTGCGGGTTGAGGGGATACTTCAGGACGATGACGTCGCCCCGCCGGGGCTGGCGCAGCCGGTAGAGGATCTTGTCCACGAGCACCCGGTCGTGGGGCAGCAGCGTGGGCTCCATGGAGTACTGCTCCACCTGGAACGCCTGGGCGACCGAGACCATGATCAACTGCGCCAGGACGAACGCGATGATCAGGGTCTTGGCGAACTCCCAGACGCTGCTGCCGATGCGGCGCCAGTTAGGGGCAAACACGACGTGTTTAATGATAGACGTCTCCTTCTCGGCTCGTCAACGCGCGGTGTGACACCGGTCACAGCCGGCCTGTGACCCCGGCCATCGCTCCCACCCGCGGCGCGCGATAGTGTAAGGCCGCGGGCGCCGGCCCCGGATCGGGAGGGAGAGGTCATGCAGAACCCCTACGCCATAGAGCGATTTGTCCAGGAGCACAATGCTCATGCCCGAGC
>Ga0209172_10000700_pt1 | contig 86942 bp, 71 predicted proteins | sample LarsenN4metaG_FD_184113 | JGI IMG/M metagenome (GOLD analysis project Ga0209172, IMG submission 184113) | Hot spring sediment bacterial and archeal communities from British Columbia, Canada, to study Microbial Dark Matter (Phase II) - Larsen... ... | reverse complement strand
AGATTAACGGGCGTGCAACGCCCTCAAAACAGATTAAATGGAACTGTTTAAATGGAACGGTTTTGAGGGCGTTGCACGCCCGAACTGACTCTGATCTTTCTCTTAAGGTCTATAGCTGCGGTAGGAGCGACCTATTTGTAGAATAGAGATTAAAAACCTTGCTAGCTGCGGTAGGAGCGACCTATTTGTAGAATAGAGATGAAAAGCCTTTCTACAGCTTTAATAAAAAGACTTCTCGGTTCGGGCGTGCAACGCCCTCAAAACAGATTAACGGGCGTGCAACGCCCTCAAAACAGATTAAATGGAACTGTTTAAATGGAACGGTTTTGAGGGCGTTGCACGCCCGAACTGACTCTGATCTTTCTCTTAAGGTCTATAGCTGCGGTAGGAGTGACCTATTTGTAGAATAGAGATTAAAAACCTTATTGGAGCACACAAGAATGGAACGAAAAATTTCACCGCCGCCGTAGCACAGAGAAATATCATTGAGTTGTGTCCTCTGTGTGAGGCGGTGGTGGATCTTATCTGTCCCTATCTATGTTGGTTCGATTTAGAAATGAACCTATTTTGAGGACGCTCTCGCACCTGAATAGAGTAAAATCTCTTTCTTGAAATTCACGATGCTTGAAGAAGAAGGGGAATATAGATGTCACAATATGTCAGCCAGGTAGTAGAGCAGATACGCGCTCAGATGCGCAAAGTAATCGTCGCCCAGGATGAAACGATAGAGCAAATTCTGGTGGCCCTCTTTGCTGAGGGCCACGCTTTGATAGAAGGCGTTCCCGGAACGGCAAAAACATTGATGGTCAAGACGCTGGCGCGAACCATCAGCGCCGGCTTCAGTCGCATTCAATTCACACCCGATCTGATGCCTTCAGATGTGACGGGGACAAACATCTTCAATATGACCACAAGCACCTTTACACTGAGAAAGGGCCCCATCTTCACCGATCTGCTACTGGCCGACGAGATCAATCGCACTCCGCCTAAGACTCAAGCGGCTCTGCTCGAAGCTATGGAAGAGAAACAGGTGACCATCGACGGCGAGCGCCATCTGCTCTCGCCTCTGTTTACTGTGCTGGCGACTCAAAATCCGATTGAATACGAAGGCACATATCCGCTGCCGGAGGCCCAGCTTGATAGATTCCTTTTGAAGATTCTGGTCAACTATCCAGCGGCGGAAGAAGAATTGCAGGTGGTGTCGAACTGGCATCAAGGATTCAACGCGCGGCGGCTTGATGATATAGGCATCGAGCCGGTTCCTGAGCCGGACGCCATCCTGCACTGTCGAGCAGAAATTCGCAACATAACCGTCGAAGAAGGCATTCAAAAGTACATAGTCCAGATAGTTCGTCGGACGCGCGAGATGATCAACATCACCTGGGGGGCAAGCCCGCGCGCTTCAGTTGCGCTGCTGCTTTGCAGCAAGGCGCTGACTGCAATGCGAGGTAAATCCTTCGTCACGCCTGATGATGTTAAGGACATTGCCAAACCTGTGCTCCGCCATCGAATCGTGCTGCGATCGGAAGCCGAAATAGAAGGCATCACGCCGGATCAGATTCTGGATGAAGTCATAGCCGGGATCGAGGTGCCCAGATAAAGAAACCCATGCATTTTGTCTTTACTAGCAGGTTCTTCATTCTTCTCGCTGGCGGTTTCCTCCTTCTGTCGCTGGCGTGGCTAAGCCAGGCGATGATCTGGATCGCTCTGGCTTATGACATTGCGCTATTTGCTGCTGCTATCTTTGATTACGCTACCTGCGAAAAACCGCTGAAATTCAGAGTCGAGCGGCGCTGTGATCGACGCTTCTCAATGGGTGCAGATAATACGGTCAAACTGCTGGTGACAAACCTGGCGCGTCGTCCGGTGCTCTTTCATTTAAAAGACGAATATCCCCCGGAGATGGAAGTCAATGGCCGCCAATGCCAGCTCCTTGTGCCGCCTCTGCGCATGCGCGAGCATACTTATACTCTCTTTGCCAGCTCGCGCGGCGATTTTCATTTCGGCGATATTGCCGCGCGCTACGACACTCGACTGGGCCTGGTCTGGCGGCAGGCGAAGTTTAAAGCCGGTGAAACGGTCAAAGTCTATCCCAACATCCAGGAAGCCAAAAAGAACGAGCTTTATGCCCATCGCAACCGCGAGCTTCGTCTGGGGCAGCGCCGAATGCGCGGGCGCGGGCAGGGACGCGAATTTGAGAGCCTGCGCGAATTTGTCATCGGCGACGAAATTCGTCATATCTCCTGGACTGCCACAGCCCGGCGCGGCAAGCTGGTCACGCGAGAGTATCAGATCGAGCGCAGCCAGAATATAGTCGTGATGCTCGATGCCGGGCGATTGATGACAGCCCGCATAGAGAAATTGACCAAACTCGATCACGCGATCAATGCCGCCCTCTCAATCGCCTATGTCGCCACTTTCGGCGGCGACAATGTTGGCCTGATGACATTCTGTCGCAAAGTGATTAATTACATCCCGCCCAAATCAGGACACGATCAGCTCAATCAGATTATGGAAGCTCTCTACAATGTCAAACCTCAGATGATTGAGCCGAGCTATGCCCGCGCGTTTTCATTCCTTGGCGCCAACTGCCGTCGCCGCTCGCTGGTCGTAATACTGACCGACCTGATAGACCGCGAAGGCTCAGCCGAATTGCTGGCACACACATCGGCGCTTATCCCGCGCCACTTGCCTCTGATAGTCACAATAGGCGAAACGGATCTGCGCGCGCTGGTCAAAGAGGTCCCCCGCACGGTGAGCGATGTTTATCGGCAGAGCGTGGCGGAAGAGCTTCTGCAACAGCGCGAGGAGGCGCTTGCTCGCATCACCCAACTGGGGGGCCTGGCCCTTGATGTGCCGGCAGGGCGGCTATCATTCGAGCTGGTCAATAAGTATCTGGAAGTCAAAGAGCGAGGCCTGTTGTAGATCGGGCGAACCTTTCCTCGCCGGAGTTCGTACAGAGATGGCGAAATCTGCTATACTGAGCTGAGATGAAAAAGACCCGGACGTTGCCAATTCTGCTTCCCTCGATCCTCATCGCTCTTCTTCTCTGCGCTCGCTCTGTTCCGGCGCAGACATCGCTTCCGCTCCGTGGCCCGGTCAATGATTTCGCCGAAGTTATCGACCCGTCTACCGAAGCGCGTATGGAAGAGATGCTGCGCAACTTCAAAGAGCGATCAGGAGGAATTGAGATCACGGTTGTAACAGTGAAGTCTCTTGAAGGGCGGCCTATCGAGGATTTTGCGCTGGAACTGGGAAGGCAGTGGAAGCTGGGAAGCGGCGCAGATCACGGCTCGGTTATACTTCTCACCTCAATTGATGATCGCAAGATGAGGATAGAAGTCAGCAGGCATCTGGAGGGGGACCTACCCGATGCGCTGGTGGGAGAGATTGCAATAAGCCTGCGCCCGTACTTTCGCAGTGGAGATTACAGCTCCGGTCTGATGTTCGGCGCGCAATCGCTGGTCACTACACTGGCGCAAAGAAGAGGCATTCCGGTAGAAGGCATTGATCGCTCTCTGGGCTCCCGCCAGAGGGAACGACAGTCGCCCCCGCGCAGAAGGTCCGGCTCTGAGGGAACCGGATTGATCTTCATCGTAATCGTTATTGTCGTCTTTGTTATCCTCTCACAAGTCAGGAGATTCGGGAGAGGCGGCCATAGAGGCGGCGGCTGGGGTAGAAGAAATACCGGGCTTGATATACTTGAAGCAGTGATCTGGAGCAATATCCTCTTTGGCGGCGGGCGTGGAGGCTTTGGCGGCCATAGAGGCGGACGAGATCATCATCCTGATTGGAGTGGTTGGGGCGGATCAAGCGGCGGCGATTGGGGTGGATCAAGCGGCGGCGGAGATTTTGGCGGAGGCGGCGCATCGGATAGTTGGTAAATGTCCGATGCTCGATGTTCAATGTCCAGCGTCTGTATGTAAAGCATAGGGTATATGTTTAGCGCCGCAGTAGCTTTTGCGGCTGTGCCGCGCTGATGTGCGGCGAGTCTCCGACTCGCCGGGGCACCTGCCTCTTATATCTTTTAGCGGCTGCGCCGCTGCTTCTGGCCACGCTAAACACATACAGCATAGGACAATGAAAATCGGATGTAGGACATCGGACGCAGGACGTCAGACGCGGGACGTTAAGGATGTCAGATAAACTTTCCAGACTTGTAGAAGACTTGAAGCGAGCTCACGGAGATAATCTCGCTTCTGTTGTGCTGTTCGGTTCGGCGGCTGCGGGCAATCATATTGAGGGCCGCTCCGATCTGAATGTGCTGGTAGTGCTCAATCGCATCACTCCGGAGGACCTGCGCGCTGCTCACCCGGTAATTACAGAGTGGCGCAAGGCGGGCAACTCGCTGCCAATCTACTTTACCAGGGACGAGATGGCCAGTTCGTCTGATGTATTTCCCATAGAATTCAGCGATATGACGGAGATCCATCGAGTGCTCTACGGAATCGATCCATTCGATGGACTACGGATTTCGACAACGAATCTCCGCCTTCAATGTGAGTTTGAGCTGCGCGGCAAATTGATTCGCCTGCGCGACCTCTACATTCCCAACAGCGGCGATGTAGAACGGCTGTCGCGGTTAATGGCAGAGAGTTTGAGCAGCTTCGCAGTGCTGTTTCGCCATGTGCTGCGACTTCTCGGCGAGGAGCCGCCTAAGAAGAAGCGAGAGGTCGTTCTCAGTCTGGCTTCGCGGCTCAATTTAGACAGGGAACCATTTTTGAAGATCCTCTCGGTCCGCGAGGACAATAAAAAGCTGGTCGAGGCAGAGGCGCATCAAGTCTTTGCCGGCTACCTGGCGCAGATCGAGAGAGTGATTGAAGCAGTGGACAAAATATAATCGTTCACTTCCAGGAGGGAGAATGAAGACTAAAGTTATTCTATTTGCCGTTCTTGGCGTAGTGGGCCTTGCAGTACTGATACTTGGCGGTTCAGCTATCGGCAGTTACAATGATCTCGTCACCAAGCGCGAGGAGATAAGGGGCAGGTGGTCCGAGGTGGAAAATCAGCTTCAGAGGCGAGCAGACCTTATCAACAATCTCGTCGAAACGGTCAAGGGCATCACCAAACAAGAGCAAGAGGTGTTTGTCAAGATTGCCGAAGCGCGCTCGCGGTTGCTGAGCGCCAATACGCCTCAAGAGAAGATCGCTGCTAACGAGCAACTGGACAATGCTCTGCGCAGTGGGGGTCTTATTACTACTGGCGGAAACGTCAATGTCCTGGCGCTCCAGGAGAGGTATCCTGAGCTGAGATCGAGCGAGAATTTCCGCGCACTCCAGTTTGAGATTGCCGGGACAGAGAATCGCCTGGCAGTTGCGCGACGAGATTACAATCTGGCTGTCGCTGCTTACAACACTGCTCGCTCGCAATTCCCAACAGTGCTCGTGGCAGGACTAATGGGATTTAATAGAGAAGACTCTTATTTCCGCGCTGAAGAGGGATCGCGCCAGGCCCCGCAGGTGAAGTTCTGAAGTAATGCGCACCGGCGTGATGGGTAATAAGATGACATACAGTTATCGCTTCCCCATCTCGGCTTGTGAGGGGTTCACTTGTCAAGCAATACAGAACACAAATTACGCATCAGGCCGGTGCCTATTGCTTAATTTATCGTAAGTACATCACCACTCGTTATGAGGTCACCGTTTAAAAGATGGGGACGAACTCGAAAAAACAAAGGTACACTTGAAGTTTTGTTTCGCTGAATCCGGCGCAACGCGCGCATGCCAACATGGGCGGGGACCCCAAAATCAAGGCGCCCAACCAGGAGATACCATGCGGCTAAAGCCGATTGCTTCCGGATTGATCTGCTATGTTAGGTCGAAGCTGATTCTCCATGCGGCTAAAGCCGATTGCTTCCGCTCGAATTAAAGATCGCTTATTAACCTTTCCGCAACAGAGTTCTCAACCATTCTTATCCAGATGAATTAGTTTTCAACTCTGATACTGATATTGGTAGCAACGAAGTTTCTATCATCCCGCTCAAGCCAGACTACGATTGTGTAGATACCGGGCTGTTTGCGCCACAATACAAGAGGAGCTTGAAAGCTTCCATCAGGAGCGATTGTAATAACGCCTTTGCTTCCGTCTAAGTAGTAATGCCCTGTTGGCAGCCTGGGCCTGAGCGTGAATTCCTCATCGGGCAGACTGTAGGCATTGGTTCTCTTCAACTGATCTATGGTCATCGGCTGAGGCAACGGCTCATAGTAGATCGAGATGGCCCCAATCTTTGACTGCCTATCCAGCGGACGCCCTTTGATTATGATTGTGTCACTGAAATTGGCCCGTCGAGGAAGATTCTCTATTTGAACATGTCTATTGATGAACTCTTGCGCCAGATAGACATGCTCCAGACCAATGGCAAGGCCAATGCCGACATGAGTATGATCGGGATCCAGAACGTTCTTGCGATGACCATCAAATGGCGGTCGCTCGGCCATAATCCTGTCCTGGAAGCGATCCAGGATTTCATTGATTTGCTGATTTGAAGGCACAAGCGAGGCGTCCCACAGACGAGAGAGATTCTCTACGATTGCGTCATTGCCCCCTGCTTGCGAATAGCGCATATAGGGCTTGCTGCCGTCGCGGCTCCAGTGGCTAAAGTAATCATGTTCGAGCATGTCGCGGCAGTGCGCGTCGGCCACTTCAGAGGCCAACCGGTCATATTCAACTGGCGGCAGATTGAACGCCTTTCGGTCGCGGTTGATGCGCTCCAGATGATACTTCTTTATGCTTACAATATCGATTCCATCGAACCGGATAGCGCGCGCCCTTGATGTGACAGTCCCGCTCCCGGCATTGAGTAGACCGGTGAGTATCACGAAACAGAGAATCAGAGCTAATCTGCGCTGTGCGCTCATCTTGAAACACCTCGCTTGAGGAATATATCAGTCAAACGTTTGTGTTTAGCCTGAGCGAAAGCGGCGGCGTAGCCGCCAAGGGCCCCTAGATCATCATCCTGGCGAGTCGGAGACTCGCCTCACATCAGCGCGGCACAGCCGCAAAATCTGCTGCAACGCTAAACACATACAGTCAAACATTTTAACTCATTTGATGGTTTAAATTATGGCCAATCTTTGCCTTTATAATCTCTGTGCCCTCCGCGCCTTGTGGCATAATTTAGTCCCGCGACGAAACTCTTTATCCTCAAATTCACTGTTTTGATCCTAAACCCTGTCAAGAATTTGTCGAAAACTGTTGTGAATATGTTGCGCTTCAGGAAGCCTCAGCAGCTCGGTTCTAATCTTAGCTCAGAGCTTACCTGAGAAAGTCCAAATAGATTAACGCTTCACTTTAGAAGGTTTGGCGATGGACAGTGCTGGCCTGATGTGCAGAACATAGCCATAAAACAATCAGAGGTGGCTCATCATGTTTTTTTCCAAGAAAGGCGTTGTCGGCGTCGATATAGGCTCGAGCTCAATCAAGGCAGTCGAACTCAAATCCGGTAGAGGGCGTCACGAGCTGGTCAGTCTGGGAATGGTCGATCTGCAATCAGACACGATAGTCGATGGGCAGATAATGGATGGCAATCACGTCAGCGACTCGATCAATCGCATCTTCCGCGAGCAGGGTATCAGAACCAGTTATGTCGCTACCTCTGTATCCGGCCATTCAGTGATTGTTAAGAAGCTCACCCTACCTATGATGACCGATGAGGAACTGGAAGAGCAGATCCAGTGGGAGGCAGAACAGCACATTCCATTCGATATTAACGATGTCAATCTCTATCACGAGATACTGGAGAAGAAGCCTGATGGATCCAACATAGATGTGCTGCTTGTGGCCTGCAAGCGCGATAAGGTGGCCCAGTTCACTCAGGTCATCTCACATTCGGGCAAGGTTCCGGTAATTATTGATGTAGACGCTTTCGCTCTGCAAAACGCTTATGAAGCGAACTACCAGCCGCAGACCGATATGACGGTGGCCCTGCTCGACATTGGCGCCAGCGTGATGAATATCAACATAGTGCGGGGCAATGTGTCTATCTTCACCAGGGATGTCTCGGTTGGGGGCAATCACTACACGGACCTGCTTCAGAAAGAACTGAACCTGACCTTTGAGGAGGCGGAGGCACTCAAACGAGGCGCGGTGCTGGAAAACGGCATGACGCCTGATGAAGTTGCTCCACTGATTCATTCTGTATCAGAGATCCTCGGCATGGAGATTCAAAAGACGCTCGACTTCTATCGCTCAACTTCCGGGCCCGACATTGACAATATTGATCGCATGCTGGTCTCAGGCGGCAGCGCCAAGATAGCCGGGTTGACCGATTATCTGGCCGATAGATTTGGCTTCCCTGTCGAGATGTTTGACTCGTTCCGCAATATTCGTTTCAACAACAAGAAGTTTGATAAGGAGTATCTGCAAGAGGTCTCGCCTAACATGGCAATTGCTGTTGGGCTAGCATTGAGGAATGGAGAGATCTAATGACCAGAATAAACCTGCTTCAGTTTACACCTGGGCCCGAATCTAACAAGGCCACTCAGATTGCTACCAGCGTCTTTCCCCAGGCAATCATGGTCATTGTTGCCGCTCTGGCTCTGGTGATGATTATTGGCACCGACTACTTTCTAGTCCGCAGCCAGAATTCTGAGATCAAGGAGCGACTGGCGAAAGAAGAGGAGAAGGTAGCAGAGCTGCGGAAGATGGCTGCGCGACGCGATGAGCTGCGCAAACAAAAGCAGGCTATTGACGATCGAATCAGAGTGATCAAGCAACTCCAGGAGGACCAGGTGGGCCCGGTCACCTTGCTGTCTCAGATTAATGATCGCATACCGGACAGCTCTGATTTCTATCTCTACGTCGTCAGGCAGAAAGATCAAAGGCTGGCGCTGGTCGGCTTCTCGCTCTCTGAAGAGAGAGTAGCCAAGTTCGCCAAAGACTTTGAATTCTCCAATGGGGTCTTCGAGTCGCCGGAGATAACCACAGTGGTACCGGTCTCGTTCACCAGCGGAGAGAAGTTGCTGGCTCATATCACAGAACAGTTCAATGATTTCGACATAAGGCATGCTGATCTGGACCGTGAGGCGACAAACGGAGAGAAAGCAGAGAGACCGAAGACCAAGCTGGATCTGGCGCTGGAGAAAGCAGTAAAAGATAGAGGAGACGATCCTAACAAACTTTTCTTCATTATCAAATGCTCCTACAAGCCTAAACACGCTGCCACTCAGGAGCAAGCGCAAGCAAAACAACCTGTGGTCAGCGTGAATTAGCCGAGAGTGTGGGAGGAGGAAGCAGATGGCACAAGGCAAAGGATTTTTAGCCAACGTACCCTGGTATGTTCAACTGATAATTTTGCTGGGACTGGTAGCCATTGTCTCAGTAACGGTGGATTTCGCCGTAATAGCCAAGACCAGGCGAGAGACAGAAGAGAATAAAAAGAGGCTCGAAGAGCTACAGCGAGAGAACAAAGCCGGCAGCATTATACTGGAGAATTTGAGGCAATTCGAGCAGTCTGTTCAAGACAGCCAGCGCGAACTGGAGGGCCTCAAACAGTTATTGCCCGAAGCAGTAGAGCTTTCCAATGTGCTGGAGACGATTCAGGCTAAGGCGCGCAAGCAGGGACTTATTTTGCGCGTCTTCCGCCCGCTCGACCCTGTGCCCCATGACTATTACACCGAGAAACCTATATTCATCGATGTCTCAGGCGAGTACAACAAGCTGGGGGCATTCTTCGCCGACATGGCCAGCTACGGGCGCATTAACAATATCACCAATCTTGAGGTCTATCAGACAGACCGCCAGTCAGACCGGATAAGCATCAGCTCAACCTTTACTCTGACGGTCTTCTATGTTTCGCCTGAGAACCTGGCCAAGCTCGAATCGGCCGGCACTAAGGCGAAGGATAAAGAGAAGGGCAAGAGCAAATGATGAGGAGAAAGATAATAGAGATCAGAAGAAGGGGGAATAGAGAGATGATCAGGAATTACAAGAAAGGAACAGGCCGAGCGCTGGTGTTGGCTTTCAGTATAGCAACGGCCTTCTCCTTGCTCAACATCACTGCCCCCGGCGCGGCGCAGACAAAGCCGGTAAAGAACGTATCGCGGCCCAGATCGGCCGGTCAGGGAAGCGACCAGGGAAAGGTTGATCAGGTCGGCGTCGAATCGGCTCCGCTGCCATCGGGCAAAGTCGTCTACCGAGCGCCCAGGCATGATCCTTTTCAGAACCCGCTGAGGCAGCCTCCCAAGCCGGTTAAGCTGCCTCCCAAGGTGAAACCATTTCCACCACTGGAAGAGCGGTTAGAGCAGTATAAACAGATGAAGCGCGATTACTACTCACGGGGCCTGCCCCCGCCTCCAGGCACCAGCCCATATCTTGTCTCTGAACTGGCTGTTAACGGCCTCTATAAGACTAAAGATGGATATGCAGTAGTAGTAAACGCTACGCCTAAGAACTTAACCTATTTCGCTCGTGTAGGTGACAAAGCCTATAACGGAGTCTTGTTGCGCATTGACTGGCAGAAAGGTCAGGTGGTCTACAGCGAAGTGACCTATATGAACGATGGCACCAATCGCGTAACGGAAGTCATCAAGCCGGTTTTGCCAGCCATGCAGGCGAGTGGAAACTAATGCTACGTTGTTAAAGCGCAATGCGTGATGAGTAATGCGTCAGTACGTCCTACGTTCCACGTTCTACGTTCTATGTTCGTCGAACGTTGGAGAGGTGTCGGGGCAGCCTCCGGCTGGCGAACAGCGAACGTCGAACGCATTACCGATCAGGCATTACGGGACGTAGAACATTAACGGAGGAAATATGTCAATAAACATTCGTGCCAGATCTGCCTTGCTGAGTTTAATCTTGCTAGCGCTCTCTCTGGCAGGGACAGCACAGGCGGCCAACGGCGAGTCTCAGATAACAGAGGTCGCTGCTTCGGGTAAATCAGCAGTTAAATCTGATGGCGGCAGTAGCCTTCCACCGGCGCTGGTCGGCCTCGACCGGACGGCCAAACCGGCCGCTCCAACCAGCCCGGTCTTCACCACACAGGCGGGCAATTCCCTGATGGCCAGCGTCGCTGCTAATGGGGCCACTGCATTCAAGCATTTCCTGACGCCGGACAGGGCCAGGCTGGTTGTCGATCTAGTAGGAATGCGCAACGCGGTGCGCCAACAGGCAATAACTCTGCGCCAGCCGCCGGTCAAGAGAGTATTGATCGGGCAATATCAGCAAATCGATCCCAAGATCGCTCGCTTTGTCTTTGAGCTTGATGGACAGGTCAACTATAGTGTCCGCTTGAGCGATGACCAGTTGCGGGTGAAGTTTGATGCGGCGGCGCCCGCTGCCAGCAGTGCTCAATCATCGCCCGGGCAATCCCAGCAGGCCCCTGCGCGGTCGCCGGCTCCTCAACCTCTGGTTACGCCTCTCCCCAGAGCGCCTGCGCCATCAATAACCGGATCGGCAATTGCCCGCACCCAGGTCGCACCGGAGCCATCGGGCCCCGCGCTGCTTGCCCAGAATAAAAAATCCGATGCGCCTCCCGCGCCCGCCGGCCAGAGCCAGCCGCAGTCAGGCATAAAGCAGACGGAACAGAAATCAGAATCAACTCAGCGAGGCCGCAAGAGTGAGGCGGAAGGGGCCACCGGAGTGGAAAACTCGATGCCAGCAGTCCGCATCATCAGGCCCGAAGTAACTGAATCGCCGGTCAGGAGTTCAACCGCTTCCGAATCTGCCGACGAGCCGCAATCGGGCTATGGCTCAAGAGGGTTCGTTGGCGACCCCCTGTCGCTCAATCTGAAGGGCATCGATCTGCGCGATTTTGTGGCGATGCTCCAGAAGGAGTTCAATGTAAACTTCATCTTCGATAGAGTGGTGCCGAAGATAAATGTTGATGTCTATGTAAATGAGGTCCCCTGGAACCAGGTGCTCGATGGCGTGCTGAAGGCCAATGAGCTGGGCACTATAATAGATGGCTCGATGGTGCGCATCACAACGCTTGGCCGAATTGAAGAAGAGGAGAAGCAGAAGGCCAAGATCCTGGAGGCGAGAGCCAATGCCGAGCCGCTTAAGTCGCGCATATTCAAACTCAAATATGCCAGGGTCGAAGGGACACTGCAATCAGCCAATGCCAGCGCCGGTTCAATATCATCGAGCACGCTTGGCAGAGGCGCTTCAGCAGGGGGCCAGGCAGGGGGACTGAGGGCGATCATTAGCAGCCGCCTGTCACAGCGCGGCAAAGTAGAAGTCGATCCGCGCACTAACCAGGTGATTGTTACCGATATTGAGAGGAATCTCAATGAGATTGAAGACATCCTCGCCAAACTTGATGTCCCTGAGCCCCAGGTGGAGATCGAGACGAGGATTGTAAAGGCGACCAAGAAGTTCACCCGCGACCTGGGCGTGGCGCTATCGACTGCTGCTACAAATCCCAGCCGCGGCGGCGTCTTCAGCTTCACCAACTTGCCCGGCAGCCAGCAGAAGACGGAGAATACTTTGCCCAGCGCAAGCCAGGGCTCAGACGGGACAAGCGTGAGGAGTTCAACCGGCGATGCTGGTATCATTCCCAACCTGGGCCTGCCTCTCGGCACCATCCCAGGATCGCTTGCCGGCGTGCCTCAACCTACGCCATCGCTGCTGGCTACTGCCGCCAGTTCTATCCTCGGTCTCACGACGGGAATAATCGGGACCTTCCAGATCACCAACTTGTTGACTGCGGCAGAGACCAACGGCACGGCCAAGATCATCTCCTCGCCGCGCATAACTGCCCAGAACAATCAGACGGCAGAGGTGTTGAATGGAATTCGCATCCCGGTCCAGACGGTCACCAACAATACTATTACAACCATTTATGTGCCTGCTGCGCTGAGATTGCAGATCACGCCGCAGATATCTCCTGATGGCAATGTGCTGCTGCGTCTGGTGGCAGAAGATGAAGCGCCGATATTCTCTGCCCTGGTGCAAGGTATTCCGACAATTACCACATCGCGCGCCGAGACGACCGTCCAGGTGCCCGATGGCGGGACAACAATCTTCGGCGGCATCACGGTCAATCGCGATACAAGGGATCAGTTCTCCACCCCTGGAGTGTCACGCATCCCCTTCATAGGCAATCTGTTCAAGCGCCGCGCGGCCAATCAGACAACTGAAGAGATCCTCTTCTTTGTGACGCCGCGCATCTATAAGTCGGATATGCTGGGATTGCCCGATCTTCTGCCGAAGAAAGAGAGCAAGGATCAACCCGCTCCAGCTGCAACCACTAATAACAACAAATGAACTTTGCCAGCGTACTCGAAACAATAGTGAGCAAGGTAGACGGAGCCGTCGGCGCCCTGATTATGGGCGTCGATGGCATCTCGGTTGAGCAGTTTACCGGATCCAACCATCACGACCTTGAGGCCATCGCCGCCGAATTCACCTTTCCGCTGCAAAAGACATTCAAAACAAGCACGGAGGCTGGACTAAGCACATTGCAGGAGATGACGGTAATAGGCTCTGAAATGTCGCTGCTGTTTCGGCCCATCACGCCGGAGTATTTCATCATAGTTCTGCTTGAGGCAGGGGGCAATATCGGGCGGGCGCGCTTCGAGTTGCGCAAGGCTCAGCTTATGCTGGAAGAAGAGTTCTCATTCTAATCTATCCGAGAAAACGGTTGCCGGTGTAAAGCGCGCAGGCATCTACTATCGACCTGAATTGGTGCTTTATCATCAGGCCCCTCTCTGAACCGTTGGCCGATAGAGTGTTCACCGGTGGGGCACTGCCGTGCCAGTGCTTCATCAATCAGGACGATGCTTGTCGCATCGCGCATTGGCCAAGGGCCTACTTCTTCCCTCTCCAGCTCATCTGCATTGCGTTCTTATTAGCATGATCTACTTTGCCCGTCTTCGGATTGTAGACCCAGGCGGCAACATCATACTTGCCCTGTGCGTCCCTGAAATTGTACATGACGCGGAAGCTGCCATCCGCCTGCTTAAATGCTTCCCACCCGACCCCTTTCACGCTGGGATTCTTCATCGTATCCTCGATGATCTCTCCAACACTCACAGCCGACTTGTTGCCGTTGACGGTCAAGAAAGCAGCTTTGACCTTCTCAATCGCGGCTTTATCCTCATCGGTCAATTTGGCAATACGCGCCTCGATCTTAGCCCTCTCCTTATCAACAGGCTGAGTTTCCGTTTTGGCAGCGGGAGCCGCCGGTTGTGGAGCGGCCCCCTTCTTTGCCAGATCGCTGCAACCCCACAGCATAGTCGCAGTTGTCATTGTTAAGAGAGTGATGCACAGTGTCCTCATAATAGCTCCTTTCATACAAGTCATAGTGTCAAGCTGAAATAGTTCCACAACTGCTAATCAAATCGGATAATCTGTTGAGACGCCAGAAAACAACCACGGCAAAGAGCCTTATTTGCCGCTCATTGTACTACGGAATCAAAAGGTTTTCTACTGGCCGGAAACTATAGACCTAAAGAAAAAGATTGCAGCAGGCTCGGGCGGTTTTGAGGGCGTTGCACGCCCGAAGTTCTTGCGCCCTCAAAAACAAGTTTATTTTTAGAATTGTTTTGAGGGCGCGCGGGCCTCGCGGAACTGAAGAAAGATTTTTTCTTAAGACCTATGGTAAGAGTAATGCGTGATGCATAATCCGTTCGACGTTCTACGTTAAATACCGAACGTCGAACATCGAACGTCGAATGGATTACGCATTGCCTGCCTATCTTCTGCTACGGAAGTAGCCTATCTCTCGGCTGATCCTTTCAATGCGGCTGCCGGTGCTGGGATGGTCTGAGAAGAACTCGAAGTGGCTTGAGCCATGCCGGCTCTGGAGGGTGCGGAAGAAACTGATCATAGCTTGAGGATTGTACCCTGAGCGCCTCATCAGTTGCACACCGGCTACATCAGCCTGTGTCTCTGCCGTGCGGCTGAATTTCAAGAATACCGAGTTAACTCCAAATGATATTCCCAGCCGGGCGAGAGTGGATGCCAGGCCCCCATCGCCGAGAATGCCGCCGAGAACAGAGAGCGGCATTTGAGCAAGCATTGCCTTTGAAAGCTGATTTGTGCCATGTCGAAGCGTGACGTGAGAGATTTCGTGAGCCAGCACAGCAGCAAGCTCATCTTCACTGCGCGTCGCTTGGATCAATCCGCGATTGACGTAAACGAATCCGCCCGGCAGAGCAAACGCATTTATCTGAGGACTGTTGATCACCTTGAATCTCCAGGGGAGCCCCGGCATTGAAGAGTTTCGAGCCAATCGCTTGCCTACGCGATTGACATGGGCGTTGAGCCGAGGATCATTGGAGATAGGCATCTGCCGCTCGACCTCCATCGCTGAACGCCTTCCGATTTCCACATCCTGTTGCAGAGAGAAAAAGTTCATGCCGGGCTTGACTTTCGTTTGCGCCTGAATAGCCAACGGCAGGAGAATCAAGATTGCTGTATTAAGACCGATCAGAACTCTTGTTGTTAGTCTATGAAATCTCATCTTGAACTTCCTCCTGAAAACAGCGGCCAGTCCAGCAGGGGCCCCCTGCCGGACTGCCTGATTTTTCTATTACTTTAGCGCGATGCTCGGGCGTCAGGCCTGATCATTAATAGCAGTTAAGAAATTGCAAGCCGGATGCTAGATAGAATCGGCCTGATTGCGCCGCCTGCGATCTGCGATCTATCTGCTGTGATGAAAGAAGAAAGAGCGACTGGGAACGATGCTCTGCATTGCCGGGATATGATCAACGGCTATTCCATCTGGGGTGCGCGGGCTACTAAATCGAGGCGATTGGCGTCGTCAACAGCCATCGGAGACTTTTTGAGGTCTGGATAAAACTTGATGAAACAGGCTATAATCTTGCGATATAGACGGAGGCAATTACCTTCACAGCGATGCCGAAAGCCGCGCCCCGGCCGGGAGCGAGGTTGGCGATTTGAAAGGGAACAGTGATGACAAAGGACGATTTAGTATACGGGCTGGCGAGCTTCATAGTTGGATTCATCATAAGCTTCTTAGTAGTAAACTGGCTCAACCGGAGTGCGCCGGGTCCGACCATAGCTCAAAACGCCCAGCAATCCGGCGTTCAAAACAAGCAACTGCCGCCGGGCCATCCCCCAATAGACGGCGAGCCGGCGGCCGGCGGAGGCGTTTCTGCCGAAGGGGTGCCTATCCCTCCAATTGGCATCCCCATTAAGATCCAGGGCCCCAGGATCGAAGACGAGAATAAGAACATTCGCGAGCTCAAGGGGCTGCCTGCCGATCAACTGCAGAGCATAATGCAGCACTTCGCCAAGTCTCTGGGAGTAGATTGCAGTTACTGCCACATTCAGGGAGCTTTTGAGAAAGATGATAAGCCAGCAAAGCTGATGGCGCGCAAGATGATCAAGATGGTGGCCGACATGAATAAGAACTATCTCGGTGGGGCAGTGACCTGTTTTACCTGCCATCAGGGATCGCTCAAGCCTAAAGCGTAGAGACAGAAGATGTACGCATTGAACTAGTACGAAGGCCGTTCACTTACGTTAGCAATAACAGCAAGGATAGTCCGGAAGTAGCTGAAAAACCGCGCCTAATAAGGGATTCGAGCCTGGCCGCCAGTTAAATCTATCCTGGCATACGAGTTGCACTTTCCCACGTAAGGCTAATCAGCCATATCGGCTAATCAGCTACATCACAAGTTTTTCGGAGGGAATGGCTATGAATTTATCGAGACTATTGATCCTCTTGCTCAGCGTGTTTGTGCTACTGAGCGGCAGCGCGTGCGCAACCAAAAAATATGTGCGCAAGTCCGTTGATGCGCGAGTAGCGCCAGTTGAAGGGAGAACAAGCGAGCTTGAGGATATTTCTAAGGAGCTGAAGGCTCGTACCGGTCAATTAGAAGAGACATCAGCAGCATTACGCAATGATCTTAATTCTCTAGACCAGCGCGCAACTCAAGGGATCAATGAAGCCAAGGAATCTGCCAGACAGGCCAATGAGCAGGCCCTGGCAGCTCTCAATGAGGCCAAAGATGTAGGTCGGCAAGTGGAGAGCATAGATGTGTGGGAAGAGAAGCAGATTACCACGGTAACCTTCCGGGTAAACTCTGCCAAGCTCACACAGGAGGGCAAAGCCGAACTTGACGCGCTGGCCGAACAGGTGAAAGCAGATAAAGGCTACATACTGGAAATACGCGGCTTCACAGATTCTACGGGAAGCGATGCAGTTAACCGCAGGTTGAGCGAAATGCGCGCCAAAGCGGTATTTCAATATCTGGCGGAGACCCACGATATTCCATTGCACCGCATGACGATAGTTGGTCTGGGAGAGAGCAGGCCCGTTGCTGACAATAAGAGTCGTATGGGTCGCGCCGAGAACCGCCGCGTCGAAGTCAGGCTGCTCACCAGTGTCGGCCTGGCCGGCACTCAAGCAGGACAGAGAACTCCGACTAGCGTCAACGGCATAGAAAGGCAAGGGGCCCCATCGGGTGTTCGCAGCACTCAACCTACTACTACTCCTGGAAGCACGCGCAGGCCAGATACCCCAATGAGCCCGCAGAGCCCCAGGACAAACATCAACCCTACCAATCAGCAACAGCGACCGGTGACGGAACCAGGTGAACCCAAAAGGCCCGAAGATCAACAGGAGAAGCAGTGAATAGATTCACGGTGAAGGCGCTCCTGATCTTTATCCTGGAAGCCTTCACCGGAATCTATTTCGATCCGACCGGCAAATTTTTTCTGTCGCCGATCATCAATGAAGGGTGGAGAAAAATGATGAAGAGATGGCCATTATTTGTTGTAGCAAGCCTGGCGCTGATCTCTGTAATTGCCGCTGCGACCCGCGCTCAGAGGCAAGAGACAAATCTGCCTGAGATAATCCGCAAGGTCGGCGCAAATCAAGATCGTTCACTGGCAGTGCGTGATCATTCTCGCTACGAGCAGTCGTTGAAGCTCGAACGATTTGAAATCAAAGATGGCGGAGAGCAGATCAAAGCTATCCGCAACACAGTAGCCATCGTTGAACCGAGCCGCGCGCCGGATAAGACAGGGCGCATCGAAGTTATTACCCGCGTCATCAGCGACACTGACGATAAAGGCAGGCCGAAAAAGAAGGTGGCCCCAGATGTGCGGACAGGACTGGCTTCGGGGGCCTTTCTGGACCTGTTCTTCTTCCCATTGCTGCCGGAGAAGCTGCCAAAGTATGACTTCCGAGAAGTCGTGACCAATCGACCGGGAGAACGCGCCTTTCGCTTTGCGCCTAAACCGACTGCGGTCGATGTTCCCCTTGCTTCAGGCATAGCCCACGTCGATGCCAAGACAGGAGAGGTGCTCATACTTGAGATCAGTGGTTTATATAATCTTGAGACGTTAGACAAAATGTTGAAGGGCCTCCGATCATTCAATGCCAAGGTGGCCTTCTCTCAATTCAACAATCAATATCGCTTTCCCACTTATGCAGAGGGCAGCGGAGTCTCGGATATTTCTCGGTTCAAAGGCAATTTCCGATTCGCATTTGAGGAATCGAAGTACCAGTTGGTCTCGATAAACTAGGCCCCCGCAGCGTTCCCTCAGAGTTCCGGGAATCGCTGCAATATAGCTACTATGTGGCCCCCGGTTATTGTAATAGGAGTCGTGGCCCCCATCCCTTGAGAGAGGCGGCGAATCTGCCGGGCACTAACGGGAGAGCGGCGCCTTCTCAACGGAAATTCTTGTCATTATAAAATTTTACTTAGATTGGTTGTGGGAGAGTTCAAGCCCGAAAGGCGTGTCTTTCAGGCTCAAGGAGCTCTCTCGGGCATGGATGTGTCCCCCCGCGCGTAAAACTCAGCTTATAAATGAGGAACAATTTATTATGTTTAGGAGGAGACCGATGAAATCTCTCATTAATAGAAGAATGCTTTTATCAGCCGTGGCATCCCTGATAGCTATCGGGCTATTGCCTGGCGCAACCCTGTTTGCAGACGATAAGAATGAGTTCAAGGAACGCATCGAGCTAACCGCTACCGGGGTCATCCAGGGGGCAAAGGGGGAGGCCAGGGTCAAGTTCGAGATCGAGGATGATGGAGAGGTCGAGCAGGAGCTCGAAGTCGAAGTCAGTAATCTCTCGCAGGGGAGCTTCACCCTCAAAGTGGACGGCAATGCTATTGCCACATTCAATGTAGATGCGACCGGCAGCGCAGAGGTCGAATTCAAGGGCAGCGCCATTCCCAAAGAGATTGATCCCGTCATCAATATCAAGCTTGTTCAGGTCATCGACAGTTCCAACCGAGTAGTCTTGACAGGCAATTTCGCCGGCGCCAACGCGCCCAGAAAGCCTTCGGCGCTGGCGCGCGTCGAGCTGCAATCGACCGGAATCGATGCTGATGCAAGGGGCAGCGCCCAGATACGGGTGAGGCCCCGCGGCAATCAGGAGGAGAAGGAGTTCGCAGTCGTGGTCTTCAATCTGGCTGCCAGGACCAGCTTCTTAATCCACGTTGATGGCAAACTGGCCGGAGCGATCACAACTAATACTCTGGGACGAGGAGAGGTTGAGTTCTCTACCGATCCCGATCACGGCAAGGGCGAATGCAAGCTGCCGCTTCCGTTAGTTGCCGATGCGGTCACACAATTAAAGGTCGTCGAAGTCAGCGATGCCGAAGGCAAAGTTCTGCTTAGAGGGGACTTCTCGAAGATCGAGCCGCCCATAATAGAAGACGCCAGGATAAAATTCCAGTTGACTGCTAATGCCGCCGTTGACGCGGATGCTGAGGGGAATGTCTCGATCAGGATCAAACGGAGGGGCCTCTTCGTCGAGCAAAGGATAGACATAAAAGTCAAGAACCTTGATCCGCGCGCCAGCTACGACATCTTCTTCAACGGGAGCGCGCAAGCGGCAGGCTCCATCGTCACCAATTCATCAGGAGAAGCAGAGATCAGATTCACCAATGCCCCTGCCGATGCTGAAGACATCTTGTTGCCTGCAACAATAGTCAACGTCGCTCTAATACAGAAAGTGGAGATAAAGAAAGCGGGCCAGGTTGTCCTGAGCGGCAATAGATAAAGAAATCGAAACCGCAGATTGGCGCAGACAGACTCTGCGCCAATTTGCGGCTATCTGAAGTTCCCGCCTTTCTCTTAGTGTGTCCGCCCTGCACGTACGCATTGAATTCATACGTGAAGACGTTTGTCACAGCGCCTTTTACCAGAGCGATTCACGGCTCTTCCGGTAGGGAACCGATCTGACATCGATCTGCCTTTGAGACAAAGCCAGCGCCGGTAAACAATTGTCTTAATCCGGGGGCCCTGTGTTCTACGGCGGTCTATCAGAACTTGCTTTCTCTATTTTGGCATCTGGCTTGCACTTCTGTAGAGCAAACGCAATAAATTTCAAAACACAAATGAAAGGAGGCCGCTGAATACATTTGTTGTAGAGAAGGCACTGTACCATTAAGGTACACTTACATCCCTGATCCTACCTAGAATAGACCCCGACAGTCTACGATGAGTACGGTGCCTTCTCTAGGTAATGTACAGCAGGAGCAGTTATATGAGTCGCACAACTGATCTGTCACCTCATGAGATAGAAGAAGAACGATTGCAAGCCAATCTGCGTGAAGTGGCCCGGCAGACCGGGGTAGCAATGCCCGCGGATGAAGAACGCTTGCAAGAGGTGCCCCCTAACGAAATATCATCAGCAGAAGATAGCTTCGGACAAGCCGGTTACTACGAGCCTGTCCAGGCTGGACAGTCGTCGGCGTCATACGATCTCTCTCCGAAGTTCCCTCGCAAGGACACTGAACGCGAAATAGGTTCTTGTGAATATTGCGGCAACGACATCTTCTCGGATGCGCGTTTTTGCCCTGCTTGTGGCTATCCTACCGATCCATCTTCTTTCAGGAGCAGGATCAACAGAGGTTACCGATCTGTTGGCAGGACAATCTCACAAGAACTGGAGCTGGCGCGCCACAGAGGATGGACTCTACCTGCTATCATCGCTTTCGCCGTTGCTGCTTTTTGCATGGTAGTAGCCATAGTGACTCAACTGACGATGCCCGATACTGTGGCGGGTTACACGCCAGGCGAGATTTACATATTCTACGTGCTGCGCAGTTTGCTCTGGCTTACAGGCGCAATAACCGCTCTACTTGCGGCGATTCTGTTCAAAGAGAAGAGGCATTATGAGTAATATCTCAGCGATTCGGCCAACGTGGTGTATAATATCTCCATACTTCAATCCTGAATATGGAGGTTATGTGGGCGCATCGTTGAAGATTCTCACAATAGATGATGATGAACTGGTGACGAAGGCGATCAAGCGCACGCTGAGCGCACTGGGCTATCAAGTTGAGACGGCCAACTCATTCAAAGAGGGATTAACAGCTTTCAATGAAGGAGAATTTGACCTGGTTCTGACTGATCTCAATATGCCGGATGGCGATGGGATGGAGATCATCAAACACGTCAAAGAGGTATCGCCTTTTACCGAAGTAATAGTCATCTCGGCGCATGGGTCAATAGCTAGGGCGGTGGAGGCCACCAAAGCAGGAGCATTCTACTTTATTGAGAAGCCAATCGAGCCTATGCAGCTTGAGCTGCTGGTAGGCAAGGCGCTCGAACGGCGCTTGCTAGTAGCCGAATCAGCCAATTTGAGGAAGAAGCTGGGAGATCGTTACGAGTATTTCAATATCATAGGCAGAAGCCGGGCGATGCAGCACATATTCGAGATGATCGAGAACATCGCTCATACAGATGCCAATGTGCTGATCATCGGAGAATCGGGCACAGGAAAGGAATTGATCGCCAACGCTATCCACTACAACAGCCCGCGCGCAAGGCGCCCATTTGTGAAGGTCAACTGCGCGGCGCTGCCTAAAGAGCTGATCGAATCAGAGATGTTCGGGCACGTCCGCGGGGCATTCACCGGAGCGACTAAAGATAAGAAAGGATTGATTGCCGCAGCAAACGGAGGCTCATTGCTTCTGGACGAGATAGCAGAGATGCCAATACTCTTGCAACCTAAGTTGCTGCGCGTGCTCCAGGAGCGCACCTATCGCCGCGTAGGCAGCGACAGAGAGGAGCAGGCCGATTTTCGCCTGATCTGTTCTACCAATAGAGATCCACAGGAAGCAATCGAAGCAGGTATGTTGCGAGAGGACCTCTTCTACCGCATCAACACAGTAACGGTAAATGTGCCTCCATTGCGCGAGCGCAATGAGGATATACAGTGCCTGGCCGAGCACTTCCTGCGCCTGTTTGCTGAGAAATACAACAGGAATGTGACAGGATTTTCCAGCGATGCTTATGAAAGAATGTTTGAGTATTCGTGGCCAGGCAATGTGCGCGAATTGCAGAATGTCATAGAGCGCGCTGTGTTGCTTTCAAAGAGCGAGGTGGTCGAGCTAGACGAGCTTCCGGTTAAGAAGGCGGCAGTGGCCCGCACTGCCAAACAGGACGCGCTCCTGGACGACAATATGACTCTGGACGAGATCGAGCGCGCTGCTGTAATGCGGGCGCTTGAGCGCACCGGCGGCAATAAGCAAGCTGCCGCTGAACTTCTTGGGATCTACCGTCCGCGCATATATAACCTCATGCGCAAACACAAGATTCCTGACATTAGCAAGTAGAGTTTAACTCCACTCAGAATTTGGAGTGCGCTGACTTGTCAGCGCTTTGACGGACTTAAAATTTGGAGTGCGCTGACTTGTCAGCGCTTTGGTTTGCGGTCGCACCGCTTGCCCCTTCTCTTACCCGATCTTAAAACAAAGCGGCGACAAGTCGCCGCACTCCAAAGGTATATTTGGAGTGCGCTGACTTGTCAGCGCTTTGGCGGGCGGCGACTATGGCCTCGCCTGCCTCGTCCCAGGAATAACAAATGTGCGCTGACTTGTCCTTCGCCAAAACGCTAAACAGCTATCTGGCATCTGCCAGAAACGGATTAAGTCGGTGCGGTCGTGCTCTTCTTTAACCCATCTACCGGTAGCCGGATGGACTTTTCGAGTGCCCAGGTCTCAACTCGACATCTTAAAACTATCACTCGAGTTATTGACATTGCCCATCGTTGTTTTATGACAATGGACAAAGAGATAAGGTAGAGAATGGCTCTGGCCGAAAAAGAAGAGGGGGAAGGTAGCCACAGGCGGTATCTTGCCAAGCAAGTTTGCCCGGTGCTAAACTTTTCGCCTTCTGGTTTAGCTATGAATTATTAGTGGATTCTTTATATCGCTCGTGCTATGTGAGAGAAATGATGAAGGCGCAATGCGCAGCAAAGCGGTCAGGTTGCTGATGGTGCACATCATCAGCAACCTGACCGCTTTGCTGCGCACTTTAATAGGAGTTTCGATGCAAGCACTTATTCTTGCTGGAGGCAAAGGAACACGGCTCAGACCATTGACAATGCATACACCGAAGCCTATTGTGCCGATTGTCAATCGCCCTTTCCTCCTATACCAGATCGACCTGCTTAAAAAAGCGGGCATTACTGATATAATCCTGAGCCTCTCTTATCAACCCAAAAAGATCGAAGATGTACTTGGCGATGGAACAGACTATAGCATGCATATCGTTTATACAGTTGAGGCTCAACCGCTAGGCACAGCAGGCGCATTCAAGAATGCAGAGAGCTACATAAGCGAAAGCACTGTTGTATTTAACGGCGATATTCTCACCGATATAGATCTGGCTAAAGTGCTGGATCAGCATCATACCAACAAGGCGACTGCGACTATAGTCCTGACGCGAGTGCCAAATCCGACGTCTTATGGACTGGTCGAGACCGGCGCCGATGGGCGGGTGCAGCGATTCCTTGAGAAGCCTAAAGCAGAAGAGGTAACTTGCAATACGATCAATGCTGGAATTTACGTCCTCGAGCCTGAAACTCTCAAGTATATTCCTGAAGGCGAGAACTATTCATTTGAGTATGGCCTCTTCCCTGATCTGCTCAATCAAGGCGCCGGGTTCTACGCCTACATCTCGTCTGATTACTGGCTCGACATAGGTACCCCCCAGCGATACCTGACAGCCAACTTCGATATTCTCAGAGATAGGCTGAATAGTTATCACATAACTGAGCGCCAGCGCGGCGAGAAGTTCGACGAAGCAGCAAGAATAGATGAACTGTCTCTTGTCGATCCCAGTTGCACAATTAAGCCTGGAGTTGAAATTATAAATTCGGTTATAGGCCCCAACTGCTTCATCGAGGAAAAGGCGCGAATTGAGAACTGTGTTGTGTGGTCAGGAACTCGCGTAGGAAATAGCGCCGTAATGTTTAATTCCATTATAGGTAAGAGTTGCTTCATAGGGCGGGCGGCTGAGATTAAATCAGGATCTGTCCTCGGCGATAAGTCAGTTGTTACCGATTATAGTCAGATTGGAAATGGGACTTAGGACAAAGAATAACCGTCGATCTCATAGTGGGGCCCCAATTACTCAGAGCCTTTTTGTCTTGCCCTCATCTCTCGCACAAGAGCTTGCAGAGCAGCTATACGGTCCGTCTTGGCAAGTATTGGCTCATTGGGCGCGCCTTCGCCGGAGCAATAGAGCGCAGAGCCTTCTCGATAAGACTTCAGCTCCACCATCGGATAAATCTGATGAAGCAATTCCAGCGCCTGCTCAAGGCTGGGAATCCACCTGACTCTGTCGGGATGCCATTCAACCAGGAATGCATATTCATCATAATCCACGTACCAGATCATGTCTGGCCGGGCGCTGGATGGCTCGAAGAACGAATCTCCAGGCTCAAACCTCCCTCTCCTCAAACCAAGCTCGTGCAACTCAGTTGATAAACGGATTAACTCTTTTTCCTGATCGTTTCTCTTCACCTACTTACCTGTCTCCGCCTGGCAATAAAGTTTTTCCTTTGGACTTTTCTATAGTCAAACTCGCTCAGGCTTATCCCGATATTTTAACCTATTGCAGGGCGAAATCCACATCTCAATTGCATATTCTGCCGATCTCTTTCTCTGCTGTCGTGGCAGATAACCGCACGAACAATTTTATTGATCGTTCAAAGCCAGCAAACCCGAAATCAATCAGCGCATCAAAGACAGTCGAGGAGAACAACGAGATTATGATCAGGATAAGCCAAATCTTCTGCAAGCATCATTGGGGCGTGCCTTACGGTGGCAAAATGACCTGTTTCAAATGCGGCGCTGAGCACATCAGCCCGGCCCTGACTTTCGATCCAGAAGCAGATAGAGCGCGCATCGAAGCTGCGCGAGCGAAACTTGAGTCGATCCGGCAAGCCGGAATTAAACAACCTCAACCGAGAGTGCCCCGACTCGTCAGTTATCGCAGAGCTTAACTCAAGATACAAAACCAGGCTCCAGGATGGTTAAAGCTTTCCGCTTTCAACAGCAAATGGTCTGCTGCTAAACTCAAGCCTCTGTGAGCCTGACTATCCCTACCTGGAAAATGCTCTAAGTGTATGGCTGAAAAGACGCGCAGGTGAGCTAGGAAAAGTTGGAACTTGCTGGATCATACTTTAACTGAGATCATACAACAGCGCGACAACAACAGATGACATTAAAATGAAAAATATCATCAACAGAAACTTGATGAACTCTTTCACCAGAGATTTCGCTATTTTCTCTGCCATAATTTATTCCCCAGGTTAGCACCTAGATTTTGTATCGGATTTCTCCCACTATCGGTTTAGCTCTTTTGCCTGAGCTTTGATGATCGTCATATCGCTTAAGATTGCCTGAGCAAGCTGAATTAATCTTTACGCCAGAAGGCATCTCTACTACTATTGTGGTTCATCATCTCCATCAAGAGGTGAGAGAATGGAGAAGGTGAAGATTGTTTTAGAAGGAGATAGCTACTGGAAAGATATAGTGCGTTTCCTGTGGTCTATAAGTTACCCGCATAGAGGTCTGCTGCCACAAGAGACAGATGGCAGTGAAGCAATCTTAATTCCCGCCGATTGGTTGAAGGATCTGGAGAAGATAGCAAAACTCAATCGCTGCAATGTCCGCCTGGCAACTGTGTCAGATGAAGATATTTAACGGTCACCGCTCCGGCCTGTTATAGCCGTGATGCCGCAGGTAATCGTCAATAGCCGTCCATAAGGTTTTGTCAACCTGATACCGCTGCGAATAATACTGGGAGCCGAACTCCATCTTGGCTACTCTGAAAGCCAGGTCCTGCAAATCTGAGATGTCAGACAGAATCTCATCAAGCTCATCTTCCGAGTAGCTTGAGCGAGATAACAGCACCTGCCTCAAGATAGACTTTTCATCTCTGTCAGGGCGGCTGCGCTTGCAAGCGAGATAAGAGTTGAGCATGGATTTGGCCACGCCATTGGCAAATTTTACTACTCGCCAGCGATCCAGCAAGTTCATATCATACCGCGTGCGAATTCTCCTTCAGGGTTTATGATGCCGATAGCCTGAAGAATCCCAGCGATTACCGGGGGGCGCGCCGGAAAGCTTTTCAAGATTTTTCTTCTGCTTGACCGGGAGGCGCTTCATTTGATTGCGATTCAAGTACCGGAAGCAGTCTGGTCATAGCAAGCAGCGAGCGGACCCTTTCTGTCATATTCAATAGTTTCATCTTCCCCCCTTGCTTGGTGATGCTGACGTAGGCGCTGATAAGCGCCCCTATACCGGTGCTGTCAACGTAACTAATACCAGCAACATTGAGCAAGATTATCTTCGCGCCCTCTGCGAAGAGATTCTGAAGCTTTTCAACGAATGCATTGCAACTCTCGCCGGCGAGAAGTTTCCCTGTAACTTCTACAATTGCCTCGTCACCTGAGGTTTGCGTCTTGATCTCTATGACAGAACCGGTGAGTGGCTTGCTGTTTGACGATGAAGACATTAGCCTGGCTCCGTTGATTGTTGTCCCTCTCTTTTGCAATTGAAAACCAACCAAAAATAGTAAGCTCCAGGGAGACGAAAAATCAAGGCTTATTGCCTGACCATATTTGTTGTATACTGCTGTGGCGGATTTTAGGCGCTTAGAGCAGTTTTCGATTGAATGTATCGCAACCTGTCCAGGATGTACGTGTTTAGCGTGGTTGTAAACAGTGCGGCTGTGGCCGCTACGGATGTGCGGAGAGTCTCCGACTCTTCGGGGGCCTACTTCTTATTCCCTTTAGCGGCTACGCCGCTGCTTCTGCCCATGCTAAAGATATACTCCAGGTTGCGGCAGCATTGAGACATTCGCAACCTGGACCCCCTTGCGGTACACTGATCTGAAGATTGCTCTAGATCCAGTCAGATTGCAGGAAGGCGTAAATTGCGTAAAGAGATTATCAGTCGTTCAAGCAGTATAGTTCTTATAATATTTGTTTTAGGGTTTGCTGGTGCGGCGCAGCAGACCGGTCAAACGACCGTAGCAACAGATAGCCCGCGCGCGCTTGCCGAGAGTTTACAGGTCTCCGATGGCGCTCCGACCAACTGGTGGAGATATGCGGCCGGCAAGGGGTTCTATCCTGCCCCCTCGCAAGAAGTATCTCTGCCGCGCCGCGCTTTTATTCCCGGCGAACAGGTCGAGATCGGCTTCTCGCTCCCGCCTTCGGCAAGCGCGAATAGAGAGATAATAACGGCGAGATTGCTGGTTACCGATCTGGAAGGACGATCGCTCGTTCACATAGGTGATGTAATTATCAATGCCGATACCATCTCTCAACTGAAACCGCTGGTGTGGAAGATCGCTAACCTCCCGGATGGCGAATATATCTTTGCAATCAAATTCTATGATCGCTCCGGCAAGTGGATACTCTCCCGCAGCGATCTGATCTATGTCTCATCGGAATATAAGCGCATGCGCGAAGAGGCCCTGAGCGCGATTGCCAGGGCAAAAGCGGCGTTGATGCCGGCTAAAGCGAGTTCTGCCAACACCGTGGCAAATAGAAGAGCTAGAACACAACCGGCCACACAACACAATGAGATCCTTGTTGATATAAGCTTGCCCAGCGTCGAGATGATGGTTGAAGAGGCAGAGATGCGCTGGGATAGTCTCACCAATTCGGTTGAAGATGTCCCCTACATCAGAAAGAAATTGACCGATGCCACCCAGTATGCGCAGATGCTGGCTCGCAAGGTCGATCCATTTGCTAATCTGACCGGGCCGATGGTCAAAGCATATCGCTCGGATATCGACGATACACTTCAACCTTACGCAGTCTATATCCCCGACGGCTACAGTAAAACAAGGGCCTATCCGCTGGTTGTCAGCCTGCATGGGGCCGCATCAAATCATATACTCAATTTGCGGCGCGTATTCGGCAAAGGCAATAGACCGGGTGAGTCTGATTTTGAAGCTACGAAATACTTTCCTGATTTTCCTAAGATCAACTACATAGTTGTCTCGCCTTATGGGCGGGGAGAATTCAATGCTTATCACGGGATCGGCGAAGAGGATGTGCTGCATGTAATCAAAGACATCAAACGCGCTTACAACATTGATGGAGATAGAGTCTACCTGACCGGTCTTTCAATGGGGGGCGATGGCGCCTGGAGTTTGGGATTGCATTATCCTGATATGTTTGCTGCCATCGCGCCTGTGTGTGGCCCCGCTGATTTTCGCCTCTTCTTGCGCCAGACGCCGGCGCCTTACGAAGAGAAGTTGATAACAGCAGGCAATTATGTTGAGCTGGCGGAGAACCTGCTCAATCTCCCTGTTCGCATCTTTCATGGAGATATTGACACAGCGGTCAGCGTAGAGCATTCGCGCGCTATGGCCAAAAGGCTTGAGCAACTTGGCTATTTGGGCAGAAGCGCTCAATACATTGAGTACCCCGGAGTGAAGCATTTCTCCTGGGACTATGCTTACCGCGATGGGCGAATCTTCGAGTGGTTTGATCGCTTCAAGCGTAATGCCAATCCCCGCCGCGTCGTCTACAAGACTGCCTCTTCGCAGTATAACAAAGCTTACTGGGTGCGCATAGACCGCATGGAGCGGCCACGCGAATTTGCGCTGATCGACGCGACAATCGATGCCAGCGGTCGCATAGATGTGAAAGCGCAGAATATCACTCGCTATACCCTTTTGCTCAATAACAAACTTGTGCCTGCGGGCGCAGAGATTCAGGTCTGGACTAACGGTCAGCAATCCTATAGGGGCCGCGTCCCCGGCTCGGGCGAAATCTCTTTCAGCATCTACAGCGCAAACGGCAATGAGCCTCGATTTGTGCGCGATTCAACCGTCGATTCAAACAGACACGTGCTTCCGGATTATGTCCCTTCCGGCTTTCGCGCTCCGCTCCCGGCGCAGTCGGGCAAACACATCTACGTCTACGGGACGATTGGCGGCGCCGAACAGACATCGCTCAATAAGCGTATGGCCGAGCGAGCAGCTAATTGGGGCCCCGGAAGGCGCGTTAGATGGACAGTCAAGAGCGATTCCGAAATTACCGATCAAGACATAAGAGACAATCATCTGGTGCTGTTTGGGGCCGTTGCCACTAATTCGCTGATTGCAAAGATCGGCGATAAATTGCCAATAAAGATGTCGCCCGGCAGAATCTCGGCAAACGGGCGTAGCTTCACAGGAAATGATCTGGGTTTGCAATTGAGCTACTTCAATCCGCTCAATCCGGAGAAGTATATTCTCATCTACGGCGTTGCGTCTGAAAAAGGTGCTGAGAATTTGCAGAGGCTTTCCGGCGCCGGACTGGCTGCGCGACCGGCGCCCGATTTCGCCGTGCTCGATGGAGAAGGCAAGGTGATACTTGCCGGTCTATTCGATGCTAATTGGCAATTGCCAAAAGAGAGCCTGAGTAAAGGCAATTAACATCTCTGCTCAGGCAGAGGATAGAACATTACATTTGAAGAAAGGGGCATAATGTCATGAACATCGGTTTTATAGGCACCGGTATTATGGGCGCGCCGATGGCAAAGAACTTGATAAAAGCTGGCTATTCTCTGATGGTATTCAATCGCACACGCGAGAAGACTGCGCCGCTGGCCGCTCTGGGGGCCAGAGTTGCAGACAGCCCTGCCCAGGTCGCGCAAAGCAGCGACATTATTATCACTATTGTTTCCGACACTCCTGATGTCGAGTCGGTGCTGTTTGGGGAAAATGGGGTTGAGAGGGGCCTCTCAGCCGGCAAGGTCGTAATTGATATGAGCACAATATCGCCTGAAGCCACTGAGGGGTTCGCCAGGAGATTGGCCGAGAAAGGCTGTCACCTGCTCGATGCGCCGGTGACCGGCGGAGAGAAAGGGGCCATCGAAGGGACATTGACCATCATGGTTGGCGGCGAAGAGGCCATCTTTGAAAAATGCAAGCCTGTCTTTGAAGCTATGGGCAAGAACATAGTCTACATGGGACAGAGCGGCAACGGGCAGAAGACGAAGCTTGTCAACCAGGTCACCATTGCGCTCAACCTGGTAGGAATGACAGAAGGGTTGCGGCTTGCCAGAGAGGCCGGCATCGACGCTCATAAAGCGTTGCAGGCGATCTCAAGCGGCGCTGCTGGTTCGTGGGTGCTTTCAGTGCTGGGGCCCCGCGTGCTCAACAACGATTTCGCTCCCGGATTTATGATCAAACTTCAGCAGAAGGATCTTCGCCTCGCGCTTGAATTCATCGGCAAGCTGGGCAAGAGATTCGAGGGCACCGAGCTTACTTATTCTCTCTTTACCAGAGCGGTCGAGAAAGGTCTAGGAGAACAGGGCACACAGGGATTGATCAATCTGTTCGATTAGTTTTGAGAGAGTTCGGTTTGGAGTTCAACCTTCAGGTTGCTCCTGGCGAGGAGGCAGATTGAAGCTTCAACTCCAGATGTCGGCGTCGGAGGTCAGACGCTATGCGAAGCATCGATGATCTTTTAATCCAGATCCCGCCGGAGGACGTCTTACGTGACCTCGATCCTCTACTCGATGCAAACGAAGAGATACTTGTCTCGCTGCGCTGTCGCAGCCCTAAAGGAAGCTGGCTGGTTATCTCTGAGCGGCAGATACTGCTCTGGCAGGGCGGCCGGCAGGGGCCCCACATGCGCCGCCTGGCCCGCTCAAAATGCCGCTACGTAGAAGCAGGGCGAATAGAATTTGCCGACCTGCAATTGAAGCTCCCTCGCCGTCGGGGATTGACACAGTTTATTGTCAGATTGTGCCAGAGCGAGCCCCCGCGACGGCTCGCCATCGCCGGGCGACTTCATCTGAACTGCAATCCGGGCGAAGCAGCTAACTTCCTGGCGCGCTCTGCCGAGTTGCGCCCCCACTATCGCACTCTATGTGATCTGGCGTGGGCGCAGATGCAAGCAGGCGACCGCGCGGCTGCAATTGCTTCGGCGGAAGAGGCGAGCAGACTCAATAAAACCGATTCAGCAGAGAATTACTGTCTGCTGGCTCGACTCTATTCTGCCGATCCTTCGACTAGGGGACGGGCGCGCCAGGCTGCTTATGAAGCGGTCTTGCGCCGCCCCTCATCCTTTGACGATCTGAATCTCATTGAGTCGCTGATCAAGTTCGACAGTGATCCGGTTGCGCTGGGGTACCTTCACCTATCACGAGCCGTTGCTTATAACGGTCTCCCTCGCCGCAATGGCCCCTTCTCTCACGATGGAGATTGCTACGCAATTGCCGAAGCGAATATAAGCAGGATAGTGGAGCGGAATCTTCATGCGGCTGTGGATCAAGCCAGGAAGATTCGCTCACGAGGCGAGCGAGAGAAGCTACTGGCAGCTCTGTGCGCCGATTTCCCTGATTTCAATCCTGCTTTTGAAGAGTTGAAGGCCATAGCTCTTGACTATGAGCAACACGGCGAGCTGGCTCGCGCTATGCGCCTCTGCGAAAGGCTCACCAATTGGCGGCCAGAGGAGAGCGAGCTTATCCTGCGCTACGGCCTGATAGCAGAGCGAGTGGGAGATGGCGCGACTGCCAGAAGACAGTATTATCGACTGCTCACGTTGAATCCTTATGACTGGCGCGCTCTGTCAGGGCTGGCATCGGTTTATTCCACGTCGCGCATGCTCAATCACTGGGCCCCGCGAATAGGAGAGGTGTTTTCGACTCTCAGCTCTGTTCACAGCAGCGAGATACAAGATAAGCTCTGCCTCAAATTCAACCTGATCTCTGATGCTGATTACAAAACGTCTATCCGAATCGAAGAGACCTCTCCGTTGCCTTCAGTGCGTCCATCCTGGAGCATCGGTCGCCCGATTAAGGCTTCAGGCAAATTCTCAGAGATTGATCCGGAAAGATTTCCTCGCGTGGCGCACATTGTGAACCGAGTAGCGCGAGACCTGATTGGAATCGAGCCGCCTGCTGTTTACTCTCTCTATTCAGAAGAGAGCGGCGTATCAGCGCGCGAGCCTTCCGGGTTCGGGCTCTTCATCGCCTGGCCGCATCTGTCGTTCAAAGAGCAGCGCTATCTGACTTTGCGTGAGTTCCTCTTCCTGGCTGCCGGGCAATTGGAGCTGATAAAGAGCGAATTGCTAAGGCGAGATCAAGAGAGAGGCAATGAAAGCAAGAAGAAGGCAGGGCCCCTGAGTCGATTCTTTGCGCCTTCTGAGGAGCGGCGGTTAATGGAGCGCCGGATGTGGCAGTCGATTGCGGCGTCTGACAGGCTCGGCCTGCTTGCCTGCAACGACTTGAAATCGGCCATCAGCGCGCTCTTCAAGGTTTCTCCTCATCCGCCTGAGCTTCTCTGTCAAGTGCAGCAGAACGGGCTCGCTTCGGTGCTTGATCAGCGCGACTCGCGCGGACGGTTTCTCTACTGGGAGCTGCGCTGGCGCATTGGAGAGCTGATCCGATTCTGGATCTCTGAAGAGTACGCGCCGCTGAGGCAGAGGATAACAAGGTCAAGCTCTGAGCTTAAGGAGCTGGCGCCTGTCTAAGGATGCATCTGAAAAGCAGCCACAGAGTAACTGCGTCCGACGTTCTGTGTTCGACGTCCGTCGTCGGACAGACGACGGATGACCGAATCTCTTCCTTACCATCTTTGTATCTCTGTGGCCGGTCTCTGTTTCCTATAACTCTTCGGGAAAAACATCTTCCCGGCGCAAATACTTCAGGCGCCAAGCGCCCTCAAAACTATTCAAAAGATAGACTTGTTTTGAGTGCCGGGCGCTATACATCAACGGGCGCATATCCGCCGCCCCCAAAACTATTCAAAAGATAGACTTGTTTTGAGGGCGCACGGGCGCCCGAACCGACTGCAATCTTTTTCTCAAGGTCGATAGCTATCAGCAGCAACTTTCTGCGCCGCTTATTGCTATTGGTTTAACCGGGGCGCAGTGCTGGGACTGCGCGATAGAAGTATCCGCCGCCTTCACAACGAAGACTTCCCATCGGTATCCGTTCGGATCTGTCACCCAGACCTTGTCTTGCAGGGCATAGCAACAATCTGTATCCATCTCTCCGAAAGTACTCAGCCCCGCCTTTTCAAATCGCTCTTTGGCTTCAAGCACGCTTTCGGTGCTTTCTACCTGAATTCCCAAATGGCTGAGCGCCCCCGGACTGTCCACTCTGCCATGCATATTGAGCGTGAGGTTGATCGGCGGATTGGCAATATCGAACTTGGCGTAACCCGGCGTTAATTTGACCGGATCAACTCCAAACATCGCTCGATAGAACGCCACCGACTCGTCAAACTTGTTGACATTTAAAGCAACATGCATCTTCAATTGTTCTGCCATTCTTTCTCTCTCCTTTTCTATGTTTCTACAATCACCGAAATATAAAACGAAAAAAATTTATCTTGTTTTGCTCGTCTTCATGATCGAGATGGGCTCAACCGCTCTGCTTCGCGTGCAGCACTCGGCGTAGAGGAAGCTCAACAGATCCTGGAGCGCCTGCGCGTTTGCTGCATACCATATCCATTGCTTCTCCTTGCGCGATACAACCAGGTCTTCCTGTCTGAGTTTATCCAGGTGGTGTGAGAGGGTCGAGCCGGGTATGCCAAGCTCTTCCTGTATCTCGCCCACCGTCATGCCGGTCGGATGCGCCGACAGCAACAACCGCATTATTTGCAATCGCGGCTCGCTGCCCAGCGCAGCGAACATATCAGCATATCGCGCAGTGTTCTTCTTTTCCATATTTCCAAAATTATAGAAATGCAATCTGGATGTCAAGGGAAAAATTCGAGCCAGCCCAAACTATGTTGCCGTCTCAGATCTCTACTCAGGCTTTTTGCGGCTCTGGCGGAAAGCCATAAAGTCGTCAAGCTTCCCTTTCTCTGCCGCTTCGCTCTTCCAGCCGAGAATGCGTTTGCTTACTTCGGCAAACATAGCCGCGCCGATGTGGAGAGCGGATTCGTCAATATCAAAACGCGGGCTGTGATGATGGCGCGGATCATCCTTGATTGCAGCGCCGAGCCAGAAGTAACAGCCGGGCGCTTGTTGAGCCAGAAGAGCAAAGTCCTCTGATCCCATATCCGGTTCAACTATGATGACTTTATCTTCTCCGAGAAGATCAATTGCAGTTGAGTGGACTAGCTCTGCCAGCTTGGGATCGTTGATAGTCACAGGACAGCCTTGTTTGATCGTCAGCTCATAAGAGCCGCCGAGTGCCTTTGACATCTCGCAGGCGTGGCGCAGCTCTTGATGGAGCAGCTTGCGCAGCTTTTCATCGAAAGACCGGATCGTGCCAGTCATATCAACAGACTGGCTAATTATGTTGGCGCGAGCGCTGCTGCCCTGAATTGTGCCGATGGTAATGACTCCCGGCGCAAGTGGCGAGATGCGGCGCGAGACGATCTGATGAATAGCATTGATCACCTGGGCTGCCAGAGCCACTGCATCAACTCCATCTTGAGGGCGCGCGCCGTGAGCTGCGTGCCCAATTATTTTGAGGTGAAAAGAGTCGCTGGCAGCCATTATCGGGCCCGGCCTGATGCCTATGGCCCCGGCAGGCAAGCTGGCAGAGACGTGTAAACCGAGGACAGCATCTACCCCATCCATTGCTCCATCTTCGATCATGCGGGCTGCGCCCGATTTGCTATCCTCATCGCCTGTCTCTTCTGCCGGTTGGAGCAGAATGCGGATGCGCCCATTGAGATTTTCTTGGGCCAGGAGGACTGCTGCGCCCAGCGCGCAGGCCACATGCGCATCGTGTCCGCAAGCGTGCATTACTCCTGCCACTCGTGACCTGTGCTCTATTTCATTCTCCTCCTGAATTGGCAGCGCGTCCATATCGGCTCGAATAGCGACAGTTGATCCGGCTCCGCGGTCGGCGACAATCCCTGTCTTTCCCACGTGCTCCCGCACCTGGTATCCCAGTTCGTCGAGGAACGCGGCGGCCAATCTGGCAGTGGCGAATTCCTGAAAGCTCAGTTCCGGGTTAGCGTGAATGACGCGCCTGATCTCTATTATCTTATCCCTGATTGCCAGCGCCTTATCCAACATCCTGACCTCCATCTCTTATATTTACTACTCGTCACATCCAAAAGGATCTATTTCTGCAACGATCTTGATTTGAGATTCACTTGCCAGACCTGAATACCACAGGAAACGCTTGAATTGCAAGCAGCAACAGGCAGAAGCGGGCGCGCAGGAGACGGAAATCCGGCCTCATTCGCCGTTCTCATAGTGTATGTCGAATTAATTCTGATCAGAATATGGAAAGGAGGTAAGATGAAGCGAAAACTGTTAATGCTGTGCGCTAGCGCAATGTTGATGATGGCCTTTAATGCAGCGGCACAGGCGGAGACCCAGTCTATCTTTGGCAAGAATGGTAAGCTGAACTTTCGCGGTGTGCTGAGCTTCACCGGAGCCAGCTTCAACGTCGTTGCCAGCCCTGCATCTACTCAGAATGGGGCCATTGGCTTTACCGCCACTACCACGGCTCCGTTCCAGGCTGTCTTCATGGGTAAGAACGTCACCGTTACCAGCCTGACGATAAAAGGCGGCGACTCTTTGTTCCTCAACGGCAGAAGAGCTTCCGGGAACTTTGTAGTAACAGCCACATTCTCTGATGGGCGCAAAGTAACGATGACTGTCTCCATTGCTGATAACCAGGGAGCGCATCCGAAGGCCACTTACGGGAAGTTCCGACCGAACTTCTTCAATGAATTCGGCAGGCCGGAGGGAGAACTCGACAGCATTCTGCGTCTGTATGCCAGCAGGATCAAGACTGATGATCTAGGCCAGGTCTTCAAGTTCAGGTTCATTGGCGATGTTGCTATGAACCTGGACGGGTCGCAGGGCGGATCAAGTCACGCTCCTGAACCAGCCACGCTGCTGCTTCTGGGCTCCGGTCTGGCCGGTATCGGTTGGCGCTACCGCAATCGAAAGAAGGCCTGAAACCAGGCTGATCACTCACTAAAGTAGGGCGGTGGCCCCAAAAGGCCGCTGCCCCTTTTCGTTTGTAAAGGCAAGAGGAGGAAACAATCCTTTTCCTTCTCCCCTGCTGCCTGCGACCTTGCTATCAACCTCGGCCTATTATATATTGCAAAATCACTAAAAAACTTCTCATAAATCCAAGCTGAGAGCAGGGGAATAATCTTCTATGCCAACAAGAGAGCATGAACGGTTAAGAGAGGTGTCCGAAGGCGTTCCGCACTGGAGGCGGTGGGGGCCTTATGTTAGCGAACGCTCATGGGGAACAGTGCGCGAGGACTATAGTGCAAACGGAGCAGCCTGGGATTATCTCACTCACGATATGGCTCGCAGCAAAGCCTATCGCTGGGGCGAAGACGGGCTGGCGGGAATCTGCGATCGCTATCAACTGCTTGTCTTTGCGCTGGCTCTCTGGAACGGGCGCGACCCGATCCTGAAAGAACGCGCTTTTGGTCTCACCTCATCAGAAGGCAATCACGGTGAGGATGTCAAAGAGTATTACTTCTACCTGGACAACACACCGACGCACAGCTACATGAAGTATCTCTACAAATATCCCCAGGCGGAGTTCCCCTACTGCGACCTGGTTGAAGAGAACCGCAGGCGTTGCGGTCGCGGATTTGAATATGAATTGCTGGATACCGGGGTTTTTGACGAAGACAAATATTTCGATGTCTTTGTTGAGTACGCCAAAGCCGCTCCTGAAGATATCGTAATTCGCATAGAAGCGTTCAATCGCGGCGCCGAAGATGCGCCCGTTCACATAATTCCTCATCTGTGGTTTCGCAATACCTGGGCGTGGACCGACCCGCCCGGTCCTGAGCCTACGATCCGCCCCGGCCCGCAAGGCGATGACTACCTGAGTCTGGTGGCCGATGATTCCACAGCGGAGATGCTGAAGAATCTTCCCTTTGAATACCGCCTGGGGCCCCGTTACCTTTATGCCGACGCGGGAGCGGAGATGCTCTTCACCGATAATGAAACGAACATGCCGCGCGTCTATGGCCCCCAGGCAGTCAGCCGCAGGCCTTATGTCAAAGATGCGTTTCACCGCTATATTATCAACGGTGAAAACTGTATCAACCCCGACCGCGCGGGGACGAAATCCTGTCTGCACTATAAGCGCATAGTTCCGGCGGGCAAGTCGGTGGCTGTGCGGTTGCGACTTACGCCAGAGCAGCTTCAATCGCCGCTTCGAGATGTTGACCAGATAATTGAGGAGCGACGCGCAGAAGCGGATGAGTTCTATGACAGTATTCACCCGCCTAAAGCCAGTGAAGATGAGCGGCGGATTCAGCGGCAGGCATTTGCCGGATTGCTCTGGACAAAGCAGATATACATCTTCGACGTGAACCTGTGGCTCAACGGCGACAATCCTAAATATCCGCCGCCCGAATCGCGCCGCCATATTCGCAATGTTCACTGGCGGCACCTCAACTCCATGCGCGTCCTGTCGATGCCTGACAAATGGGAGTATCCCTGGTTTGCCGCCTGGGACCTGGCTTTTCACACCATCCCTCTGGCCCTCATCGATCCTGAATTTGCTAAAGAGCAGCTATGGCTCATGCTCTTCGAGCAGTTCCAACACCCCAATGGCCAGATCCCGGCTTATGAATGGGAATTTTCGGATCTGAATCCGCCTGTGCATGCCTGGGCTGTGTGGCGAGTCTACAATATGGATCGAATAAGGTCGGGGCGCGCCGATCGGGCTTGGCTGGAGAAGTGCTTCCACAAGCTCCTGATCAACTTTGCCTGGTGGGTGAACAAAGTAGACAGCCAGGGGAACAATATCTTTGAAGGCGGCTTTCTTGGGCTCGACAATATTACTGTGATTGATCGAAGCGAGAAGCTGCCCGGCGGAGTTGTGCTGGAGCAATCAGACGCTACCGGCTGGATGGGAATGTTCTGCCTCAATCTTATGCGCATCGCTCTGGAACTGGCTAAGGAGAATAAAGTATACGAGAGCCTGGCGACCAAATTCTTCCAGCACTACATCTATGTTGGCGCAGCGATGAAGCACATGGGCGGGTGCGATTACTCGCTCTGGGATCAGCAGGACGGCTTCTTTTATGATGTCCTCCGCTACCCTGACGGGAGTTTTCACAAATTCCGCGTCCGCTCGCTGGTGGGGCTTATCCCGCTTTACGCGGTCGAGAGGCTTGAGCTGGACTGGATCGAGCCATTCAACGAATTCCGCTCGAATCTGAACTGGTTTGTCAGGAACAGGCAGGACCTGGTGCGAAGTTGTTGCCACTTCATTCAAAGAGACGGGATGCAGGTCTATGCTCTCACCATAGTCGATGAAGATCAAATAAGGCGGTTGCTAGAGAGAGTGTGGGACCCCAATGAGTTCCTCTCTGATTGGGGAATGCGCAGCCTGTCAAAATTCCATGAACAGCACCCTTTTATCTTTGGATCGAGCGAAGTGCGCTACGAGCCGGCGGAGGCAGATTGCAAGATCAAGGGAGGGAATTCCAACTGGCGGGGCCCTATATGGTTCCCCACTACATTCCTCATGATCGAATCGCTCAGGAAGCTGGGGAAAGCTTATGGGCATACGTTCAGCATCTCGGCGCCCGGCAATGGAGGACAGCCAGTAACTTTAGCAGAGATGGCTGAAGAGATTGCCAACCGGTTGATCAAGCTATTTGTCAGGGATGATGACGGGCGACGACCGATCTACGGCGGCGCGACCAAATTCCAGGAGGACCCCCACTGGCGAGACTATATACTCTTCAACGAATATTTTCACGGAGACAACGGCGCCGGGCTGGGGGCATCACATCAGACAGGCTGGACTGGATTGATAGCTTCTTTGATAGATGAGTGGAGGCGTTAATCGGCAGCGCCTGATGTCCGACGCAGTCGGACATCAGGCATACCGGACTTTACGTTACTGACAGTGGATAATCGGCGCTGCGCCGTCTGGATTCCCGATAACGGACCAGTGAGGCGCGAGCAATAGAGAAGACTATAAAGACCAGCAGGAGCACCACTGTGAGCATAAGCACCCAATGATCTCTCGCCTTGAGCTGCCACTCTCGCCACCAGGGCAACGTTCCAACGCGCTGTCGCTGGCTTACTGAATAGACAGGATTGTAGCTCCCATCGGCCTGAGCAAGGATCAGATTGCCATTAAGCCCTGAGAATCGCTTGTCATCTCTGAGCACTTGCTGAATGTTCATCATTGCAGTCTCTTCGCGGCCAGTAATGGCAAGGATAACTTTCTGATTATTCCAGGGAGAGATCATCTCTTCCATCACGCCTTGGTTGACAAAATCGCTCGCTTCCAGCTTGGGATCGTCAGAGACCCTGAGCTGCTTCTTTTCGCCGGGCATTATTTTGTAAGTTATGGAATCGGCTTTGGCCTCAGCTATCTGCTGGAACAGCCTTTGCCGACCCGCCGTACCAATGACAATAAGGTTATTGCCATCGCGAACGTTTGCAGGCAGAGAGCCGGTGGTGTAGACCCTCGGCGAGACGTGATCGGCTTTCGAGATGCGCCCCAATCTAGTGGAAACATCCATCATCATCTGCAACTCGTTTGGAGTTGGACTATCAGGCACCACATAGACGGTATCTTGCATATCCTGGTATCGAGTGAAAGGAAAGCCGCCGTTTCGGAACGCTTCAAGGTCAGGCAAATCGGCATAGTAATCGCGCGGCATAGAGAAGCTGGTGTCCTCGTGAATTGTGCCCCAGATCTGTTTATCCTCTATCAGCTTGCAGGGGTCATATTTGATCGGGAAGAGGTGGAACACAACAACCAGCTTAGAATTTGGATGAATGAGCCCCTGCGGGATGTGGAATGTTGATTCCAGTCGATTCTCGCCCTGTTCATTATTAAGAGGCAAGCTCCTGATGGCAATATCATCGATTCTGATTTCAACTGTTGAGAGATTCGGATCGAGTTGGGCGCTATAGCTGTAGCGCAGAGTCATCTGCTGGCTGCGCGGCACAAACTTATAATCAGGAATGGATTTGAAGTTCATAATTATCGGGCCGCTGAAGAACCCTCGCGCTGTTTGATCCTTGTAGCCGAGCTGCGCCAGGGTAAACTCTCCATTCTCTGTGGCCGGGATGTAGCCGGGCCAATCGTGCTCGCGGCTGGGCTCAGCATCCTTTACCGATGAGACTACTGCATAGGGGCCATTGAGGGTGCGTCGTTCCCTCTCTTGAGTCAGCGTCTTGGCCGCCATCATCACACCTTCTGGATTACTTCCGGTCACTACCAGAACAGGTATCAGAGGATTAATAGGATGCTGCATGACCTGGATAGCGCCGCTGCTGATCGACTTGCCGGCGAGCAATTGATTAACAATTGGCTGCTCTGTGGGGGTGCCGACAATGATAGTTGGATACTGGGCCTCTTCCAGCGAGCTTATGAATGAAGTCTCCATGTGGTGCCAGGCTACCGCCTGCGCCAGACTGGTGTTCATCATCACCAGAGAGGTGAGCGTTGACTGGCTGGGACTTTGAGGCATCAGGTAATGAAGCTTTGTCGGGCCGTAATGCAATTGATCATAGAATGGCGATGGGAAAGTTGACAGGTCGGGCACCTGGGGGTTGGGCTTGTAAACGAAATAGATGTCCGACAGTCTGCTGATCGTCGTCCAGAGCGAAGAGTGGAAGGGGTCCTCGCAATCGCGCGTGTAGTGCTGAGCCACCGACAGGCCAATCGTGTTATAGTCCTGGAGCATCTCCGGCTTCATATCGACAAGGATTTCGTTGGTGCGGACATTTGTCTCGTCGAGCCTGACTGTCATGACTTTGGTATCGTTGATGCTGATGTCAAGGAAAGATAGCTCGCCAATGAGCGCTGCTGAATGCTCCATCTGCAAGCGGATCTGGCTGCCGGGCAATACTTCCCATCCTCGCGGGCGGACGAAGTTAATTTTGTAGCCCGACGCTACTCCGCGCATCTGTATATCTTCTTGCACAAAGAGGTCGGTATCGAATCGCGCGGAATAAGTCTTTGCGCCTGGCGTCAATGGGGCCGCTGCCGCTGTTGCTCCTGGGCCGGTAATCGGCGTGAGCCTGGAGCGAGCAGGCAACGTCTGTTGAGGAGGCAGGGGACTCTTGGGCGGTTGCTGGCCGGTCTGAGCTGAGAGCGGCGCCAGTTGGCCGATAAGCAGAAGGACTACCAAGAGGCCCTTGCTTACATTTTCAAGCAGTCGATTATCAGTAAACACGTCTTTCTACTCCCGGTTGAATTATTGCAGGTCGCGGAGCTTTCACGCCCTGTCAAAAATCTGACACGAATAAACTGGGAACCTTTGTCTTCACTGAGTTTATTCGTCCTGTTTGAGGCTCAACTTTAACTATCGGAAGCTAAATGGGCCTCCAATAGCGATTTTCTCCGGTGAACGTGTACAGCAACCTGTCAGGTTGCTGATAGTGCATGTCATCAGCAACCTAACAGGTTGCTGTACATCGCGCGCTTTCATTGTCTCTAAGCGTCGCGCCAGTCGTCTGAAAACTCTTCCGTAAGTGCTGGATACGTTTGGATCTTTTACACTTTTATCGCATTCCTGTCAATTGCCGAGCAGTCTACAGCTTCGAGAAGACGGCGCTGCCGTTTGCCCGTAGACAAGCGGCAGCGCCGTTTAACAGCTTAGCGATTATCGGATCAATTGTCAGGCTCAGCGCGCCGCTGCGCCCATCGCTTTTGCGGCCTCTTCCGGTTTCTCCTTCGGCTCGCCCTTCGGCTCGCCAGCGAGCCAGGAGTAGGCCACTCCGGCTAGCGCCGCGCCGACAATAGGCGCGACCCAGAATAACCAGAGCTGCGAGATCGCCCACCCGCCGACGAACAGCGCCGGGCCGGTGCTTCGCGCCGGGTTCACTGAAGTATTGGTAACCGGAATGCTGATCAAATGAATCAATGTTAGAGCCAATCCGATCGCTATCGGCGCAAGCCCGCTCGGCGCTCGTTTATCAGTAGCGCCAAGAATGATCATCAAGAAAGCAAAGGTTAAGACCACTTCCGCCACTAAGCAGGCCAACAGCGAGTAACCGCCGGGCGAGTAAGCGCCATAACCATTAGCGGCAAAGCCAGCGCTCACACTAAAGCCTGTTTTGCCGCTCGCAATCAGATAGAGCACTCCCGCGCCAGCAATCGCGCCGACCACTTGTGAGACGATATAAGGAAGCAGGTCCGATGCCGGTATCCTCTTCCCTACCCACAAACCAATCGAAACCGCCGGATTGAGATGGCACCCGGAGATGTGGCCAATGGCGTAGGCCATCGTGAGCACGGTGAGGCCGAATGCCAGAGAAACGCCGAGTGTTCCGATCCCTGGATTCGGGGAAGCTACCGCCAGAACCGCGCTGCCACAGCCGCCCAGGACCAACCAGAAAGTACCTAGAAACTCTGCTGCTGCACGTCTTGATAGTGACATAGAAGGATTCTCCTTTCGGTTTTTGGATACACTGCTAACTGACAAAGCCTATATTGAGACAATAAGACTCCAAAAAGACCTCCACTGGCCGAAAAAAGAACTTAAAAAGAATTGCGACTGTGATTATGAAGAAAAAGAAATAACGGCTGCATTATATGAGAATACGCATAACAAATTCAATAGCAGAAGAGCAGAAAGATTATTGAGATGCTGAGGAGATAATCCGCCGGTTCGCTGAAGAAGCCAGGGGTTATATCCGGAGAAGGAGGAAGTTGCCGGGTCTCGTGGGGCGAGGGGCAATCAACTGAAAGCCGCATAGCTGTTTGGGGGCCTGAGAAACGGCTTCGGCTTATTATGCTGCCTTTTGAAGGCGGTCAGCAGGGAGCAAGCTACGACGGCAGAAGCTGTGGTGAAGACGCCCATCGCAATTGACATCGGCGCGAGTTTCCTATAAAAGGAGATCCAATCAGAAACTTCCAAACAATGAATCTAGGAGGCTATGATGATCTCGAGGCGAGAGTTTTTCAAACTGGGAGCAGCCTCTCTTGCCGCTGGCTCGCTGGCAAGAAGGAATTCACTGACAGAGTATCTGCAAACAAAGAAGCTGCCGCTTCATATTGGAGTTACAGACTGGAACTTGAGGCAGAGAAGCAAAGTCGAAGCAGTTGCAATGGCCAAGCGAATTGGATTTGATGGAATCGAGATCAGCCTGGGAATCGGAGAAGGCAAATTGCCTCTCGATAACCCTGATCTTCAACAGCAGTACCTTGCTGCGGCCAAAGAGCACAATCTGCCTATTGCTTCAACCTGTCTTGATATTCTCCATCGCAATTACCTTAAGAACGATCCGTTGGGGAAGCGATGGGTGGCGGATTCGATCCCTATCACCAAAAAGCTGGGGGCGCGAGTTATCCTGCTGCCTTTCTTCGGCAGAGGCGCTTTGACCACGCGCGAGGAGATGGATTATGTTGCTGATTTCCTGCGCGAGATCGGGCCCGAAGCGGCTAAGACAGGGGTCATACTTGGAATTGAGAACACAATCTCAGCCGAGGATAACGCCAGGATACTGGACCGAGCCAGATCGAGCGCAGTGCTGGTCTATTACGATGTAGGGAACTCCACCAATGGGGGCTTCGATATACTCAAGGAGATTCGCTGGCTTGGCAAAGATAGGATCTGTGAATTTCATTTGAAAGATAACCCGTACTTGCTCGGACAGGGCAGGATCAACTTCCCAGCAGTTATAGATGCTATTGCCGAGATCGGCTTCAGCGGCTGGGCGCACCTTGAGACGGAATCTCCTAATAAAGCGATTGAGCAGGATATGGCGACCAATCTGCGCTATATCCGCGATCTTATAGATAGGCGCAGCAGCAAAGCCTGATGGGCAAAATCAGCAAAATCAGTGAGTTGGAATCCTCTGCTGCGGAGGGCGCTCTACTGCTATCACACGGCCATCTGAAAGCCGGTGAGGAGCGGAATCGCTGCCAAACTGTTCCAGCGACGCGCTGTATTTAATCTTTGTCCCTTTGAAGATATTGGCGAGTTGTCCGGATTCAGATGGCAAGAATTTGACCTGCACTTCCTGGGATGGCACGCCTGAGCCATGTTTAAAGGTGATGGCCAGGGCCCCTTCGATTGTTTGACTGATTTGATCTACTTCTCCTGTCCAGGTCACGAGTTTGCCCTTCAGCTCTTTGAAGAGCTCTTCCTTCTGGGCTTTTGATAGCCGGCTCAGAGGTCCAAAGTCTTTGCTAAAATCTTCAAAGCTGACGCCCTTTTGAGCCTGAGCTATTTTTACCGGCTCGGTAGGCTCGTCACGATTTAGTAATCCCAGCTTGCTCGAAGCAATCAAGCTTATGCTTGCTGTTGCTAACAGCAAGATGAGAGCAACTTTGATAGTCATCTTACCTTTTGGGGGTGACAGCATCTCCGGCATAAGAATTATCCTGTTGCGATTTTTATAGAAGAGAAAGCTACTACAGCCTCACCGGGAAATCAATATCTGCCGGATTTTGATGAGGCTACAGACTTCAAGAAAAAGATTACAGCGAGTTCGGGCGCTGTGGCGCCCCCAAAACAGCTCTATAGAGGTTAAGAAAAAGATTTTCCTTGTAGAGCCCGCGAAGCGGGCGTCGAGAAAGTAGCCCAGGGCGTCAGCCCTGGGTAGACGCGGTATTTAACTATCCAAGCCCTGAAAGGGCGACAGAAAATACCGACCCTAAGTGGGAAGATCTTTTTCTTGAAATCTATAGAAATCTCCGGGGAATTGGCGGAAGCTCTTAGAGTACCCCCTGATGAGAAACTTTCTCGATTGCGCCGTGAGCTATAGACCTTAAGAAAAAGATTACAGCAGGTTCGGGCGCCAAGCGCCCTCAAAACAAGTTGTTTTTAGAATTGTTTTGAGGAAGCACGGGAGCGACCAGTCCGGCGATTGCTAAACCGCCCTCAAAACAAGTTGTTTTTAGAATTGTTTTGAGGGCCTCTTCTTCAGCCAGGCAAAATAGCCCATTCGCCCTTTGCTCAAAACAAGTTGTTTTTAGAATTGTTTTGAGGGCCTCTTCTTCAGCCAGGCAAAATAGCCCATTCGCCCTTTGCTCAAAACAAGTTGTTTTTAGAATTGTTTTGAGGGCCTCTTCTTCAGCCAGGCAAAATAGCCCATTCGCCCTTTGCTCAAAACAAGTTGTTTTTAGAATTGTTTTGAGGGCGCTTGGCGCCCGAACTGAGAAACTATTTTTCTTAAGAGCTATATTTTTGTAACTGCTCAGTGGGGGCAGTGCTCAGCTCCATAGGAGAGACCTGTGAATCAAATTGATCACTCTGTTACGCATATCTCTTTTATAGCCGCGCGAGCGGCGCCACAGAAGGTAGCCAGACGTGTAACATCTGGAACAATCGAATAAGGCAACAGCGCGTTGAAAACGCGCCCAGAAAGTAGCCAGATGTGGAATGTCTGGAACAGTCAAATAAGGCAACGGCGCGACGCAAGACGAGCCCAGAAAGCTATGGTCAGGGAAGATTCTCTGGCGCATCTTCAATGCGCAAATCTTAATGCTTAACGAATCCAGACGTTGCACGTCTGGCTACCTTCTTATCTGCGTCTGCCGACGCAGGTGTAAGAAGCTGTTTCTTCGTTCTGCGTAACCTGAGTTAATCAAACAGGTCGCTCCTACCGTAGCTAATGAAAATTTCATTTGCTACTTTACCTATAAGGTCGCCCCTCCGGGGCTATGCAGTTACTTCTTAAAAGCTATAGCTACTTGTTGCCGGAATTCGATCAGACTATTCTTTTGTCGCCTGTGTCTAATGTTAGTGAGAATACTTTCAGAGTCATTGGGAGGCAATTATGAGAATATTAAGAGAGATCCTGTCGCTGGTTTTACTTGCCGTCACCTTCTCTGCTTTATCCAGCGCGGCTTCAGGCCAGGAATTGGAGCAAGATCCCGCGCCCTTAACCAGACCGAGAGACAGAGAGGCGGTGGCGCCGCCGCAGATGCGAGAGGCAATGATCAGACGGGTGCTCGATCTTGCTCCTGAACAGGAGATGCAGATTCAGCAGATTCATAGAACCCATCGGCCTGAGATAATGGAAGCAGAGAGGCAATTGCGCCAATCTCAGCAGGCGCTTTATGATGCTATTAACAGCGAGAATCCAGATCAGAAACCGATTGAAGAACTAATCACAGAGGTGACCAAAGCTCAGGCAGCCCTGACCAGGGTCAGAGTAAAAGAGGAGATGGCGATTCGAAAGGTGCTGACTACAGAGCAGATCGTGCGTCTTCGCTCCTTCCGCCGACAGATGGAGCAGATCGATAGACAATACCAGAGGAGGAGGGCTGAAGTGCTCAGGCAGTTCATTCCTCAACAAAACAATAGGAAGTCTATGCTGAAGAATAATTTTTGATCGTCGGTCCCCGGTCATCCGTCGAACGGACGACCGGGGATAAAGGACTAACTTTGGGAGACAGTTCTCGGCCTGTGGAAGCCTGCCGCCAGAGCCTCTTCTTCAGTATCAAAGAAGACCCAGTTAGGGCCCCCACGCGAGCTTAGCACCAGCATCTGATTGTAATAGTCCCCGCCGGGAACGTAATAGACCCCGATTCTCTTATTGCCGATTATCTTGAAGGCGCCCATAGCAGGCGGTTCCGGCACAGTCTCTTTTGCCCTTTCAGGCAGACGCTCGGTGATCGGCGGTTCAGCAGGAGGGGCAACAGGCGGCGGAACCGCTGGTCTAGCAGCCTCTTCGGGCGCGACCGGAGGCGCCATGGGTCTAGGCGCCCGAGGCGGACCCGGTAAAGTGATCCCTGGCTCTACAGGCACTCTGCCGGGAACGAACGGCTTGGGTCGCAGCTCCGGCCTGGCAGGTTCTGCTGGCTTCGGAGGCTCCTCCGGTTGTGGTTGGCCCAGTTGCTTTGTTCGAGCTATTACTTCCGCGGGCACAGGCAATGCCTGAGCCATCTGACCTCGATAGAGCCTCTCTGCCAGGGCAATTTGATCCCTATAGGAGAGGTCTTCGAAATATATCCCGACCAGCAATTGACCTGTTGGCAATAGCTCAGGTCTCATTGTTCGGCCCATCAGTTCAATGGTATCTCCCTCCCTGAAGCGCAACTGCACTCGCACTCTCTCCGGCAGAGGCCAGGCAGAAGAATCCAGAAACACTCCAACTCCAAGCTCGCTTATATCTTTGGTTGTTCCCACGAAAGACCGACCATCGTCAAATATGATCTTGCAGGGAAGAGCGATAGGAATTCGCGGAGCAGTGCGAGTGGTAGTGACTCTTTCTTCGCGGGTGCGCCACAGCGAGCTGAGGATGTACCAGTATGAGCGGAACGGGCGATCTGGGGGAATGGTGCGCTCCAGCCAGCTTTCGGGCCCGCTGAAGATCAAGCGGATCAACCTCTGATGGTTTTCCACATCAATATCTTCAAACTGCATGCCGAATGTCATCGTCCCGCCTTCACCCATCTCGCGCCACGCCACCCGCCCGCGCACAATCGCGCTCTCATCAAACTCGCTATCTATTTTGAGTGTTACCACTTCAGGAACAGCGTAAGGCCTGTGGAGGATGATGCGCCCCCCTGCCTCGCTCAAATCCAGGGTCTCTCCCGAAACCCCTTCATCGCCAGGCAGAATCAATGTGCAAGGGAAGCGGCGCGTGACGCGCGGGCTCTGTCGCTGCTGCGGCTTTTCGCGCGCAACCAGCGCAGCAGCAACCAGAATGACCAGATTGTAGAATGTCCATACAGCATTGATCGCAATAGAACTTCTCTCTTCAGGAAGATAGCTCCACTTGGCAGGAACAAATACCAACAAAGAGACCAACGCCATCAAGATCAGTATCAATATTGGAGCGGCATGCTTCCAATCGTAAGTTGCTTTGTTGATGAACCCACCTTTGGCAGTAACGTTGAATTTGCCCAGGCGCGGATTGATCAATGCCAGCAGAGTCACAGGAGCAAGGTACGTGGCTGCTGCCGATTCATAAACCTCTGCCCAGAATGAATGGCGAAAGCTGCGGCTCACCATTGAGGTCGCTATTGTCGCCAGAGCTATGTGAGGCAGCGCGTAGATCAGCACTTCCAATCCTAGTCCTCTGACAGGGTGCAAGCTAAAGAGCAGATAACTCAACGGCGCGATGATGAATGCCAGTCGAGGCAGTCCGAACAGAAAGTGAAGCATCGCATTGAAGTAGTTCAATCTCTGCGGAAGCTTCAACCCTCGCGTCAGCAGGGGATTCTGCACCCTCAGAATCTGAACCATCCCGCGTGCCCAGCGGATGCGCTGGGAAACATAAAAGGCAAATCGCTCTGTCGCCAATCCCGCTACCAGCGGCTTGGGATAATAGACCGACTTATAGCCTCGGGCGTGAATGCGCAGAGAGGTATGAGCATCTTCAGTGACCGTCTGAGTGGCAAATCCGCCTACTTCTTCAAGCGCGGTGCGGCGAATGATGCCTGCCGAGCCGCAGAAGAAAGCTGAGTTCCAGAAATCGTTGCCGACCTGAACAACGTGATAGAAGAAATCACCTTCAGGAGCGATGCGGCCCTGGACATTGAGATTTCTCTCGAATGGATCAGGATTGTAGAAATGATGCGGAGTCTGCATCACTGCCACTTGTTTATCGAAGAAGAAACCGACGGTCTCTTTTAAGAATGTCTTGACCGGAACGTGATCGGCATCGAGGATAGCAATCAACTCGCCCTTAGTCAGTCGCAGCGCATTGTTAATGTTCCCCGCTTTGGCCCCCTTGTTGTCGGAGCGGGTTATATATTCGCAGCCCAGCTCTTCAGCCAGAGCGCGGACGCTTTCGCGGCGGCCATCATCGAGGATGTAGACAGTCTTTTTGGGATAATCGATTGCCATTGCGCCAGTGACAGTGCGGCGCAATATCTCAGTATCTTCGTTGTAAGTAGGTATATAGATATCGACAGTTGGCCAGAGCCTTTCATCAGGAGGCAACGGCGCAGGCGTGCGCTTGACCAGCTCAAGCGTCTGAAAGTAGCCAAGAAAGAGCACTACCACGCCGTAAACCTCAGCAGCAAACAGGAAGATACTTATGCTTGCATCCGACCAGGTTTCGAGCGAAAGCGTATTCTGTCCGCGCCAGTAGATATAGCGCAACGAAGACAATATGCTGAGCAGCGCCACAGCCAGCCGCCAGCGGGGAATATAGACGCTGATTAATGCGGCAATAACGATAAATACAGCAGCGACGATCGTCTGGCTTTGCAGAGGCAGAGGCGCGGTGACAAATGTGTAGATCAGCGGCACGCTGATGAGCACAAGCAACAATGAAGATAATGCGCCCGTCCAGCCTCGCCTGGTGGTCTCAGTAATCTGGTCAGCATCATAAAAATGAGGCTGGCCCGAATCGGAACGATTATATGCCATAACCTTCGCCTGTTCGTCTCTAGATTAGGGGTACCAAAAAGAACCCGAGCACAACAAATCTCGACTCTATCCCCTTTTCGGATGCCCACCACTTTTTCATTATCGGAATGTAACGGGAAAACTTCAGGGAAGAACAGGATACGGGGAGATGCCCCCTTCCTCGCTTTCGCATTTTTCCTTTTGCCTTTTATACCGATGTGTTATTTTATTTATCAAGTAACGAAAATCGGCTGTTGACGGTATTCTATGAAGGCTCCGGATCAGGTCTCACGATCAGATAATCGCATTCACTTCGAGAAGCTAGTTGAGGATTTAAAGAGGCTCGAATCCAAGCTCAAGCGCGGTGGGGGCCCCGATAAAGTCGAGCGACAGCACAGACAGGGCAAATTGACGGCGCGAGAACGGATTGAGCTGTTGCTGGATAAGGATGCCTACTTTCAAGAGGTTGGCCTCCTGGTCGCTTATGATCAATACAAAGGCCAGGCTCCGGCAGCGGGCGTGGTGACGGGCTTTGGCAAGGTGGCCGGGCGCGAGATTGTCTTCGTCGCCAATGATGCTACGGTGAAAGCCGGCTCGTGGTGGCCAGAGACAATCAAGAAGATGCTCCGCGCCCAGGAGATCGCCATGCGCTGCCACGTGCCTATCATCTATCTGGTCGATTCCGCCGGAGTCAATCTGCCTTATCAGGGAGGAGTCTTCCCCGGACAATACGGCGCCAGCCGCATCTTCTTCTATAATTCGATAATGCGCCGTTATCTGAAGATCCCCCAACTGTCGGCGGTGATGGGGCCCTGCGTGGCTGGCGGAGCCTACCTGCCTGCGCTGAGCGACATTATCATCATGGTCGAGAAGACTTCATTTATGGGGCTTGGCGGGCCCAACCTGGTCAAAGGCGCCACCGGTCAATCGGTCGATAGCGAAACGCTGGGAGGGGCGCTCACGCATAATGAGATCAGCGGAGTGGCCCATTATCGCGTCCCCGATGATCGGGCTTGCATTGAAAAACTGCGCGAAATGGTTGCCGAGCTTCCTCGCCGCTGGCCGATGGTTGCTTCCATCTCTGAGCCGCGCCCACCGGCGCGACCCGAAACAGATATCTATGACATCATACCGGCGGATCATCGTCACCCTTACGATATGCGCCAGGTGCTCGATTGTTTGCTCGATGAGGGGTACCTGGATGAATTTCAAGCAGATTACGCCAGGGAGATGATCACCGGGCGCGGGCGCATTCGCGGCATCACAGTAGGCATCATCGCCAACCAGCGCGGCCTCATACACGGCCCGCCGGGCAAGCCGCCAAAATTCGGTGGGATAATCTATACCGATAGCGCGGAAAAGGTCGCTTACTTCATTGAAACCTGCAATCGGCAAGGCACGCCGATCCTTTTCGTGCAGGATGTCTCCGGCTTTATGGTCGGCGCCGCGGCGGAACATTCAGGAATTATTCGCGCTGGCGCCCGGCTGGTAGAAGCAATGGCTACTGCCACCGCGCCGAAGATTGTCCTCACCATCAATCATGCTTCCGGCGCCGGCTACTATGCTATGGCGGGCCAGGGCTTTGATCCGGATTTCATCTTCACCTGGCCGACGGGGAGAATGGGAGTGATGGAAGGAGAGGCGGCGGTAATGGCAATGTTCAGCGCGCAGCTTGAGAAGCTTGAGAAAGAGGGCAAGCAACCGGACGCCGAGCTTCAGGCTGCGATTGAGAAGACGCGAGAAGATTATGAGCATCAGTTGGATGCCAAATATGCTGGCGCACGCGGATTCGTCGATGCTGTGATTGCGCCCGAACAGACGCGCGACGCGCTGGAGCTGGCGCTGCGCACATCGTTGAACAATCCGGGGCCCCATCTGGGACAGTTTGTGCTGCCCTGCAATCTGACCGGTTGAGGGAAGGTCAAGCTCTGCGGCTTTCTGAGGATCTATGAAAATCATTCGCATAGCCAATGGACAGGGTTTCTGGGGAGATTCGCTGGAAGCTCCCGCGCAACAGGTAGAAAGGGGCCCAATTGATTATCTGGGCCTCGACTACCTGGCAGAGATAACAATGTCGATCATGCAGAAGCAGCGGTCGCGCGATCCCAGGCAGGGCTACGCCCGCGACTTCATCCCTCTGCTGGAGCGCATCTTGCCCGCATGTGTCGAGCGCAATATCAAAGTCATCGCCAATGCCGGAGGAGTGAACCCCCAAGCGTGCCGGGATGCCGCGCTGGAAGCGGCCCGCAAGCTTGGGCTTTCGGGCAAAGTGCGCATCAGTATAGTTGCCGGCGATGACATTATGGATCGCCTCGATGACCTGCTTTCGCGCGGCATCGAGCTTCGCAATCTGGATACCGATGAGCCGCTCCAGACTGTGCGAGAGCAGGTGCAGAGCGCCAACATCTATTTCGGCGCCTGGCCGATTGTTGAAGCGCTCCGCCAGGGGGCCCAGATCATCATCACCGGCCGTTGCACCGATACCGGGCTGACACTGGCTCCGATGATCTACGAGTTCAACTGGGCAGAAGATGATTGGGACAAACTCGCCGCCGGAACCATTGCCGGGCATATAGTCGAATGCGGCGCGCAGTGCACAGGCGGCAACTGCCAGGTCGATTGGGAGACCATCCCCGATATGGCAAACATCGGCTATCCGATAGTTGAAGCATCTGAAGATGGCGTGTTCGTTATCACCAAACACGAAGGCACAGGCGGGCGGATCAATAGCGCGGTCGTGAAAGAGCAGATTATGTACGAGATGGGGGACCCGCGCAGCTACATCACTCCCGATTGCATCGCCGACTTCACTACAATTCAGCTTCAGGATGAAGCCAGGGATCGAGTCCGCGTCTATGGCATCAAAGGGCGCCCGGCAACCGAGTTCTACAAGGTCTCTATAAGTTACTCATCAGGGTACAAGGCCGTGGGCTCGCTCGTTTACGCCTGGCCTGACGCTTATAAAAAGGCCAGGGCAGCGGACCGGATCTTGCGCCAGCGGCTTGATAGCCTGGGCTTGCGGTTTGACGAGATATTGACAGAATTCGTCGGCGCCAATGCCTGTCATGGGCCCCTTGCGGGCGAGCCTTCGCCTGACATTGCCGAAGTCGTGTTTCGCATAGGCGTGCGATCAAACAATAGGGTCGATGTCGAGCGGTTCACCAGGGAGATTGCGCCGCTGGTCTTGAATGGGCCCCCTACGGTCACCGGCTTCGCCGGCGGGCGACCGAAGGTTGAAGAGATAGTCGCTTACTGGCCTGCGCTGATACCGAAGAGCGAAGCGCAGGCGGTTGTTCAAGTGACCGAGGCATGAAGTTTCAGTTCTCTTGCAAGACGCCAGAACAGAGATGAACTATGGGAAGAAAGATCAAACTCCTGGAAATCGCTCACGCTCGCTCAGGGGATAAAGGCGACACGGCCAATATCGGCCTGATCGCTTTGAAGCCTGAGTACTACCCGATTCTCGTCGAGAAGGTCACGGCAGAGAGAGTCAAAGAGCATTTCGCCGGGATCTGCTTTGGCGATGTAGAACGCTTTGAGCTGCCAAACCTGGGGGCGCTCAATTTCCTGTTGCATAAATCACTGGGCGGCGGGGGCACAGTCTCGCTCAAAACAGATGCTCAGGGCAAAACCTATGCTGCGGCGCTGTTGAGAATGGAGATTGAGATTGATGCGTGATGTGTAAAAGGTGAGGAACGAAACGTAATAACCGATGTTAGTTGGTGAAAATATAACTATCTGACTTACGCATCACGCATTACGTTCTAGTGGAGATTTTTATGCCAGACTATCAGAAGATTCTCTATTCAGCCGATGGCGCAATCGGGCGCATCACTCTCAATCGCCCGGAGAAGCGCAATGCTCTTGATGATCAGATCATTGCAGAACTCAAGGCCGCTCTCAAACAGGCTGATGGAGACGGCAACATTCGAGTCATATTGCTGAAAGGCGCAGGCAAAGATTTCTGCTCAGGCATGGATATATCCGGCTTGCGGAAGATGGCGCAGGCTTCGATACTGGAAAACATCGAAGATGCTGCCGGTCTGATGGAGCTTTTTGTTTTGCCGCGAAAGCTGAAGAAGCCGGTCGTTGCTGCGGTGCAGGGTCGCGCTCTGGCGGGGGGCTGCGGGCTGGCATCGGCTTGCGACATTGTGCTCGCTTCCCGCTCGGCGCAATTTGGCTACAGCGAGGTGAAGATCGGCTTCGTGCCGGCGATGGTCATGGCTATCTTGCGCCGCAATGTTTCTGAGAAGCGCGCCTTCGAGCTTATCACGCGCGGAGAAACGATCTCTGCCGCAGATGCCGAACGAATCGGGCTTATTAATAGAGTCTTCGATGATGAGACATTCGATTCTGAGGTTGACAGCTACGCAGCGCATTTCTCCAATGTGAGCGCCTCAGCCGTTGCCCTGACGAAATATCTCTTTTATCACATCGATGGGATGAACTTCGACACTTCGATCAGGACGGGCGTGGATTTGAATGCGATTGCCAGGATGACCGAAGATTGTCGAAGAGGGGTGGAGAAATTCTTAAAGAACTGATTGGGGGCCCCCACACAGTGAGGTTCGGGGCGAAGTTCACCTCTCTGAAGTCTGCGGCTATATCCGTTAGCGCGGCCTGGCCGTTTTGCGGATGAAGTCGATAATATCCTGCGTCGAGGCCCCCGGAGTGAATATCTCGGCAACGCCTATCTGTTTAAGTTTAGCTATATCCTCGTCAGGGATGATTCCGCCGCCGAAGATTATTACATCATCGAGGCCTTTTTCGCGGGCAAGTTCGACTACGCGGGGAAATAGCACCATGTGGGCGCCGGAGAGGATTGACAGCCCGATAAAATCGACATCCTCTTGCAGCGCGGCATTGACTATCTGCTCCGGCGTCTGGCGCAAGCCGGTATAGATAACCTCCATGCCGGCATCGCGCAGCGCCTGCGCGACAACCTTAGCCCCTCTATCGTGGCCGTCGAGGCCGGGCTTGGCAATTAGAACTCTGATCTTTCGTTCAATCATATCTGGTCTAGTCAGCAATTATAGAACAGGTTTTGGTTTCACTCTACCTATATCTGAAAAGAGTTCGCTCAAATCTCAGCGTCTGCGCAGGTCTGGTTACTTGGTCCCGGTTTCACTCTTTTTATATCTGAAAAGAGTTCGCTCAAGTCTCGTATGTCTCGTTTCAGATTCTGGTAGATTTGATACCGCTTTGCGATCTCACTATCCCCTATCAAATAATCTCGGCTAATGGTGGGTTGGTTGGGGAAGGGATCGTAAACGTCTAGCAGGGCAGGAAGGTGGACATGATAAACTCGATCTACTTCTGGCGCTCGTGCCAGATGGAAGAGTCTACTCGGGTCGAACTCATTGACGACAAAAACTATATACAAATCTGGCCGCCGCTTACGATAAAAGCTTGCTTCGTATAGCTGCTCGCCTAAGCGGTCTTTACGCAAGCTCCATTTTGAAGAGACAAGTATCCTGAAGTCTTGGGAATCGAAGAGAGCTAAATCCGGTTGTTGGACAAACCGCAGCGGCGCTAGTTCAAATCCCTGCAACTGATTTAGCTTAGGTTTTACCAATGGAGCAACAGAGCAAAATTGCTTGATCAAAATTGAAAGTGAATATTCAAAGCCTGTGCCAACAATGTTCTGCTTTTGTTGCTCCTTCCTAGCATTGCTTGCTTCATATAACAGCCCTACCCTGTTTGATAATGGGTCGGCAGTGGGTTCAAGGTTGCTATTGAGAAACGCGGCCAGCCTCTTTCCCCGATCAAGCCAGATCCTCTTTTTCAGGTCATTGACTTCGCGGATGTGAGGCACTTCTTCGTTCCCGATTTTTTCAAGCCAAAGTAGCGCCCTGTAGAGGAACTGCCAGGCAGTCTTTTCAGAAAGCTTTATCCCCTTTTCTTTCTGAGTTTCATCGAAGATAGTTCTGAGCACACCTTCGTATTTAAACTGCATCGGGTTTTTTGCCATCAAGGTTCCTTTCGCAACACCACTACATATTCGGTTCGCATACCCGGTCCGAATTCTCCACGAACATAAGGAAGCTGACGTTTGCTATCATCAAGAGTGCGTTCGATCAAATCCTCGCAGACCAATGTGCAGCCAGCGATTCTTTTTAAGTTAGCCCCCATCTCGATTAACATCTCATGAGTTGGAACAGAGATATTCCTGATTTTAGAGGGGCACACAACAAATACAGCTCTCCTGCCTGGCCGCAATACTCTTGCGCATTCACTCATGATCTTTTGCATGTTTTCAAAGTAGCGATGAGTTACGCCAGCGCGTTTTATGTCATCTGCAGATACGTCTTTAATAACTCTATCAATCAATGAGAGGCCAAAAGGTTTGCTCACTCGCGCCCTGCATTCCGCAAGAGGGACACGGTCGGTACCAACATATTTTTTGCCAAGCTCTGCGTAGCTTCGAGGGGTGATATTCAACACATCACCTAGCCAGAACAGGGAGAACTTATGCGCTCGCTGGTAATCAATCGCATTCACATAGGGAGGAGATGTGAATACCAGGTCCACGGTATCAGAAGCAAGGCGGAGGTCGCTCGCATCATCTCCCACTATCTTCGCTCTGACATTACGCTTACATTCGAGAGAGAAGGAGATAACGGCATTACTAAGGCGCCATAGCTTTTGTGAAAATATATCCAGTACATCAGGCGTCTTCTCTGGTCGTGCAAAGTGTGGTCGAGAGTGGGCCAGATCGCGCACATTTGCTACACTCGCCTTTCCTTTTGTGATTATTAAAGAAGAAAAGACTAAATAGAAGAAGTTGCGAAATTCTTCCCTATTGATCTTTTGTATGTGACCTTTAAGCAGCGCCAACTCTTCAGCAACTTGGGGAAGAAACCAGTAGTCCCGATTTGGGAAGTCAGGTAGGTCTATTGAGAGACGAAAGGATGCGCGGCGAGAGCGCGCCTCGCGTAGCAACAAAACACTTTCTCTAAACTGGGAGAGAAGTCGATCGCAGTGATTTCTCAGTTGTATTGGATCAAGGGGAGTGGACTTAACCTGGCTAATCAATCGAGCAAGAGGATCGATATCCGCGCCAAGGGAGTTGCGACCCAGGAGCATTGCTTCAACTAGGCAGGTGCCGCTCCCGCACATTGGATCTAAAACTATTTCGCCTGGCCTTGTGAATTTTTTGATCCCCCAGGCTGCAAGTTGAGGAGGGAACTTGGCGGCAAAAGAATGAACCCCATGAGTCGCGTAATTAGTTTTCGCCTTAGCAAAGTCAAGTGACTCAGACGCAGTAACAGACATTATAGGTCTTCCCCTTGAAAAAATTAGAACGCAGGCTCCTGGTAAACGCCGAACACATCTTTCAGCGCATCGCACATCTCACCTAATGTAGCATAGGCGCGCACGCAATCCAGCAGCAGAGGCATTGTATTTTCGCCGCTGCTGGCGCCGTCCTGCAATGCCTTCAACGTCCGCTTCACTTCCAGATCGTTGCGCTCTGCGCGGAGCTTCTTCAACCGCTCGCGTTGAAGCTCGGCAACAGATTCATCAATGACAAGAATAGGCGCCTCGATGGGCTCTTTCTCCATGACATATTCATTGACGCCGACAATGATCTTCTCCTTGCGCTCGACGGCCTTCTGGTACTGATAAGCAGAATCGTGAATCTCTTTTTGAGGAAAGCCGCGCTCGATAGCAGCAATCATTCCGCCCATCGCATCGATCCTGGAGAAGTATTGATATGCGCCCTGCTCCATATCGCGCGTCAGTCTCTCAACAAAGTAACTGCCCCCAAGCGGGTCAATGGTATTTACCACTCCCGATTCGTGAGCGATGATCTGCTGCGTGCGCAATGCGATTGTCGCAGCGTGCTCTGTCGGCAGAGCCAGCGTCTCGTCAAGCGAGTTGGTGTGAAGAGACTGGGTGCCGCCGAGGACGCCTGCCAGCGCCTGTATCGCCACGCGGACAATGTTGTTGTACGGCTGCTGCGCGGTGAGGCTCACTCCGGCAGTCTGAGTGTGAAAGCGCAGCATCCACGACCTCTCGTCTCTGGCTCCGAAGCGGTCGCGCATCACATGCGCCCAGATATTGCGCGCAGCGCGGTATTTGGCGATCTCTTCAAAGAAATCGTTATGCGCATTGAAGAAGAACGAAAGGCGCGGAGCGAATTCATCTACATCGAGCCCGGCGTCGATTCCCGCCTGGACATATTCAATGCCATTGCGCAAGGTGAAAGCAAGTTCTTGCAGCGCAGTCGAGCCCGCCTCGCGGATATGATAGCCTGAGATTGAGATCGTGTTCCATCGAGGCACCTCCTTAGCGCAGAACTTGAACACATCGGTAATGAGGCGCATAGACGGGCGCGGCGGATAGATCCATTCTTTCTGAGCAATATACTCTTTGAGGATGTCGTTTTGAATTGTCCCGGAAAGCTTCTTCCAATCCGCGCCTTGCTTTTCGGCGACTACCAGGTACATTGCAAAGATCATCGAGGCCGGCGCGTTGATGGTCATCGAGGTGGTGACCTTGTCAAGCGGGATGCCGTCGAAGAGGACTTCCATATCGGCGAGGCTTGAGATGGCTACTCCGCATTTGCCCACCTCGCCTTCGCTCAACGGATGATCAGAGTCATAGCCCATCAGCGTTGGCAGGTCGAAAGCTACCGAGAGCCCCATCTGCCCTTGCTTAAGCAGATACTTAAATCGTTTGTTGGTGTCAAACGCGGAGCCGAAGCCGGCAAATTGCCGCATCGTCCACAGTTTCCCTCGATAACCTGTGGCGTGAATGCCCCTTGTGTAGGGGAACTGGCCGGGAAAGCCAAGCTCTTTTTCATAATCAAAATCAGGCACAGATTGCGGAGTGTAAAGGCGATCTATTGGCGTGAGAGATGTGGTAGTAAACTGACTGCGCGTCTCCGGCATGCGTTTCAGAGTTGGCTTGAGCACTCTCTCTTCCCATTCGGCTTGCGCTTCGGCGAGTCTATTGGTCTCTTCGATTATTTTCATCACTCAGGCTCCCACTGCATAAAATGCTTCGGACATTTTTGATAATAGTTTACGGCATGGGGAGTGTCAACTTCACTTCAAGCCAACTATCCCAAGCGTGACCAGCAAAGCTCGCTGTGTGCCGAGATAGCTGTCGGTGGTGTCGAAACTCTCTTCGAGCGAATGCGCGCCCCGTCCCTGGCCCCCGCCGGTCAAGGTAATAGCAGGAATACCGAGGCTGATCGGGATATTGGAGTCGGTGCTGCCGGATCTGAGCCTTGACTGAATGCCAAGAGCGGCATCGGCGGCGCGGGCTATCTGGACGATTGGCGCATCGGGCGATTGTTCACCTGTCGGGCGCTCGCCCACCAGTTTCACTTCAACGGTTAATTTACGCTCGTGGTTCCAGAAGGCATTCTCTTCGTCCAGCGCCTGCTGCACTGCGCGCTTGAACTCTGCGTCCAGCTTCGCCAGCTCAGATGCGCTTTCCGAGCGCATATCGACCTCCATCCAGGCAGTGTGGGCAATTGAATTGACAGATGTGCCCCCTTCGATGCGGCCAACGTTGAAAGTAGTCTTCGGCTGCTTAGGCACTTTGAAGCGCGAGATCTTTTCAATCGCTCTGCCCAGCGCGTGAATCGGACTGGGGAGCCCAAAGGTTCCGTAACTATGTCCGCCCGGCCCGCGGAACGTGACTCGATAGCGGTTGCTGCCTACCGCTCTATTGGTAATCTCCAGCCCGGTGCCGTCAATCGAGATGAAGTGAGTAATCTTTCCCTTCATCTCTTCTTGGAACAGATGGCGCACGCCGCGCAGGTTGCCGAGGCCCTCTTCGCCTACATCGCCGACGAAGATAATTGTCCCTTGCGTCTGTATCTCCGCTTGGTTGAGAGCGCGAGCGACTGCCAGAACGACTGCCAGGCCGCGACAATCATCGCCGATGCCCGGAGCTTTGAGAATCGCGCCGTCGCGTGTTACCTTCGTGTTGGTCCCTTCGGGGAAGACGGTATCAAGGTGCGCGGCCAGGACAAGCGTGGGGCCGCTGCCCGCGCCCGGCCGCTCGCCTATGACGTTGCCTTCACGGTCAATGCGCACATTCTTGAGGCCGAGCTTGATGAACTGCTCTTTGTAGTAAGCAGCGCGTTCATGCTCTTTAAAGGGCGGCGCCGGGATTTCGCACAGCCTGATCTGCTCCTCGATGGTCTCCGGTTCGGCGGCCTTGATGTATTCCAGCGCGCGGCGACACGGCGGCGAGGATAAGATATGGTTGAGAGAATTTGTCTGCGCATTCGCCATGAGAGCGCAAACGGCAATTAAAATCAGAGCTATTCTCGTGTGGTTGTTGAATGGTTTCATAGACCGGTTTCCTATGGTTATTGATCGAGTTGAAGAACAGCGTCTTTAAAGAGATTCAAGTTTAATAGAAGTTCGTCGAGTTGTATAGCCGTCTTCAGCAGGACCTTAGAGAGGAGCGGATTAATGAAATTGCTCATCGCTACGCGCAACAGAGGCAAGGTCATAGAGATAAAGGAGCTGCTTCAGGGATTGCCCTGTGAGATTATCGACGAGAGCGCCTTCCCAAACATTCCCGATATTGAAGAGACAGGCGAGACATTTACAGAGAATGCGCTGATAAAGGGCAGGTATTACCATTCACAAACGGGATTGCTGACAGTCGCCGATGATTCAGGGCTGGTTGTTGACGCTTTAGCTGGCGCGCCGGGGGTCTATTCCGCTCGCTATGCCGGCGAACGAGCGAGCGATCAGGAGCGAATCAGGAAATTGCTCAAAGAGCTTGAAGGGGCCCCTTGGGAGAAGCGCACGGCGCGCTTCGTCTGCGCAGTTGCCCTTGTTGGCGAGAGCGGGTTAGAAGAGATCTTCACCGGGACATGCGAAGGGATGATTCTTGCCGCGCCGAGGGGAACGGGCGGTTTCGGTTACGATCCGGTCTTCGAGTATCCACCGCTGGGCAAGACATTCGCCGAGCTTTCGCGCCAGGAGAAGAGCGCCGTCAGCCATCGCGGGCGCGCGCTTGCCGGATTGCGGAGCTTCCTTGAGCAAGCGCATCTGTTGAATGGGGAAAGCTGCTGATCCTTTTAGTCTAAGAGAAGGGCTTCAAATTCCGATAAATAGTTACTGGAGCAGTTTGCTGCCTGCGGGGCGCTTTCTGGCCGCAGAACTGTCAGGGATCTCAAAACGATATGGCTTGATTCTGGACGATTGGCGCGGAGATGGTTTCAGATAATCGACGTTCGATATTAAAGCTCTTCCTGCTTGCGCTGTTGCCGGTTGTTTTTGCCGCGCAGAGCGCCGCAGCTCAACAATCGAAAGGGGAGCAACGCGCTCGCTCGGTTCCAATCTACGACAATCTGGATCTGGCATCAGAATCATCCGCGCTTGAGAAGAGATCGGAGATGGCTAAGAAAACCGATCTCAAGGCAAGGGCAGGAAAGAAGGGCGAGTCATCGCCGGTCGCCTCATCTAATCCCAGACGCGAGGCTCAGAAATCGAGCGCTCAAACAGATCAAACCGACGCTCAAGTTGACAGGTCAGAGCAACCGGTTAAACAAGAGAAGCGAATCGAGAGATCATTCACCACCGGCGATCCAAGACTGGACCAGATCATTCGCTCCGCCGGAGAGAAGAATGGAATCGACTCTCGATTGATCTTCTCCGTCATGAAGCAAGAATCCGGATTCAATCCGCGCGCTGTTTCATACAAGGGGGCCTGCGGGCTGATGCAACTTATGCCGGCGACCGCCAGGCGCTTCGGCGTGCAGAACATCTTTGATATAGAAGAGAATATTCACGGCGGAGCGCGCTACCTGAGATTCTTGTTGGATTTATTCGATGGAAATGTTAAATTAGCGCTTGCAGGCTATAATGCTGGCGAGGGCGCGGTTATCAAGTACGGCTACCGCATCCCGCCTTATGCTGAGACTCAAACTTATGTCAGCCGTATAATAGAAGATTATGGCTCAGAGAATGAGGCTCTTCTGGCAAATAAGCGGTCAGGAGACGGAGAGGGTCTTATGCCTCGCATCGCAGTTTATGTGAATGAGAAAGGCGGAGTGGTATTTACCACCGGCTATTGAGGCAGTTAATGAGAACTACAGTTCGCAAGCTTAGCAAAGCAATCTTCTCGCTCTTCTTCTTTGTGGTGTTTTACACCGTGATCGATCCCTCACCACACCCCCTGGATGGTCTCTCTTCCTCGCCCAAGATGTTCTTAGGCTCGCTTTCGGGGTTTCGAGCAAGCCAGGATGAGATGGGCCCCAGGCGGCCAGTGATACCCGTCAAGGAGCCTGTGCGCAAACTGGTCTACACCGATGATCCGGCGCAAGTGTATGAAACCGGTCCTGCATCAGTCGAAGCGTTGCGAGATTTGGCCGGTCAGGGCTTTGCCCGCATAATTATTGACTTAAGCTCTCCTGTAAAGCACCTGGAGCAGAGCAACGGCTCGTCGCTGTCGATCTTTCTCCGCCCCGCTCGTATCAGTAGCGGGCTCGCCTATCAAAAGAAACGCAGCGAAGGATTGATCAAGCAGATAACCGCTGCTCAATTAAATTCGGACACGATTCACATACTGGTGGAGATGAAAGCGTTGAAGAGTTTCAATGCCTTTACGCTGACCGACCCGGATCGGCTCGTTGTTGACATACTTGGCGCAGACAGCTTCGAGCAGGACATCAAATCGCTCACCGAGCCGCTCGCTCAACCCGGCAGCGCCGCCGCTACCGGCGATGGAGAGGTGACATACTTGCGCGCGCTTGCGTTGAAGATCAAACGCATAGTCATCGATCCGGGGCATGGGGGGCACGACCTGGGCGCAGTGGGCCCTGATGGGCTGTTTGAGAAGGACGTTGTTCTGGATGTGGCCAGACAACTGCGAGATCAATTGCAACAGCAGTTGGGCATTGAAGTAGTGATGACGCGCGACCGAGATGTATTCATCCCGCTTGAGAAGCGCACAGAGATTGCCAACGCAAACAAGGCGGATCTGTTCATCTCAATCCACGCCAATGCAAGCCTGAACCACGAGACGCGCGGCGTAGAGACATACTTTCTGAGCCTCACCACGCAGAAAGATGAGCTTGAGACCGCTGCCCGCGAGAACGCCACAACCGATCGCACTGCCCGCGAGCTGCAAACGCTTCTGCAATCCATAGCTCTCAACGACAAAGTAATCGAGTCCCGCGATTTCGCCCGGATCATTCAGCGCAATCTCGTCGGCGGGCTCAAAGAAGGGGACCAATCAATTATCGATCGCGGCGTTAAGAAGGCCCCGTTTATCGTGCTCATAGGAGCGCAGATGCCGAGCGTCCTGGTTGAGATCTCTTTCATCAGCAATCCCGGTACGGAAAGGGCGCTCAACAATCCTGCTTACAGACGGCGCATTGCCAATTCGCTATTGAACGGGGTGCGCAGCTACATCGATACTCTTTCAAAAGCTGATAGCAACTATTTGAGCGCAGCTAGATAATATCAATCCAGAGGTAAGATCATGCCGAGAGATATTCCCGTTGGCAACGGCACACTTCTAATTGCCTTCGACAAGAGTTATAACATCCGCGACATCTATTTCCCTTATGTTGGCAAGGAGAATCACTCCGAAGGCTATCCATTCAGGTTCGGAGTGTGGGTGGATGGGATGTTCAGTTGGATGGGACCCGAATGGCAGCTTAAGATGAAGTATAAACCCGATACTCTGGTCACTCAGGTTACCGCGCGCAACGAGCGGTTGAAGCTGGAGCTTGAATGTTATGACGCGGTAGACTTCCACCTGAACATCTATCTCAAGAAGATAGTGGTCAAGAATCTCGCTGATAGAAACCGCGAGGTGCGGCTCTTCTTCAGCCATGACTTTCGCATCTCGGAGACCGAGGTGGGCGATACTGCTTACTACGATCCGCGCACGCGCGCTGTGATTCATTACAAAGGCCATCGTTATTTCATCATCAATTGCTGCGACCCGACCAAATGCGGAGTTGACCATTTCGCCACCGGCAAGAAAGGGGCCCCAGGAGTTGAAGGCACGTGGCGCGACGCTGAAGACGGCCACTTGAGCGGCAACGCCATCGCTCAGGGGGCGGTCGATTCCACTATCGGTATAAATGTCCCGGTCGAAGCGAACGATTCCAGCGAGGCGCATTACTGGATGGCAGCGGCCCATAACTACGGCGAGGCCGCCAAGCTCAATAAGATGGTCTGGGATCGCACGCCGGAGGAGCTGCTCAAACGCACGGAAAATTACTGGAAGCTGTGGGTCAATAAAGAGGAGATAAATTTTCAGGGCCTGCCGCAGAGGATTGTAGAGCTGTTCAAACAGAGCCTGCTGATAATGCGCACTCAGATTGATAATCACGGCGCTATCATTGCTGCTAACGATTCAGACATTGCCCAGTTCGGCAAGGACACCTATTCGTATATGTGGCCGCGCGATGGCGCGCTCGCGGCTTACGCAATTATCAAATATGGGCAATCGGAGACGGCGCAGCGATTCTTCAAGTTCTGCTCCGACGTGATTACTCCTGAAGGTTACCTGCTGCACAAGTATAATCCCGACGGCAGCGTTGCCAGCTCCTGGCACCCCTGGTTCCGCGATGGCAGAGAGAGTTTGCCGATTCAAGAAGACGAGACGGCGCTGGTAGTGTGGGCGTTGTGGAAGCATTTCGATAAGTTCCGCGATGTGGAGTTCATCAAGCCTTTTTATCGCCCGCTGGTCATCAATGCAGCGGACTTTATGTACAAATTTCGTGATGGGCGCACCAGGCTGCCTCTGCCTTCGCATGATCTCTGGGAGGAACGCTACGGCGTGCATACATACACCGTAGCTACCGTCGTAGCAGGGCTCAGGGCGGCCGGGCATCTGGCTTCGGCATTCGGCGAGCTGGCGGAAGCGGAGAAATATTTCACTGCGGCCAATGAAGTTAAAGCAGCCATGGAGAAGCACCTGTACAACCCGAAAGAGGGCCGCTTCTGCCGCATGGCGGTGCGCAACAATATCACTTATGACCTTGATATGAACGTCGATGCCAGTATCTGCGGAGTATGGTATTTCGGCGTGTTCCGCCCTGATGATCCTAAAGTCGTAAGCACAATGGATGCGATACGGGAAAAGCTCTGGATCAAGACCGAAATTGGCGGAGTGGCGCGCTATATGGATGATTACTACCATCAGGTCAGCCGCGATCTAGAGCGCGTCCCCGGCAATCCCTGGATCATCTGCACGCTGTGGCTGGCAGAATACGAGATTGCGCGGGCAAAGACGATGGAAGATTTAGATCGGGCCATGCCTTTGCTCGAATGGGTTGCCGACCATGCTCTTCTATCAGGAGTTCTGGCAGAGCAGGTCCATCCATACACAGGCGAGCCGCTGTCGGTCTCGCCCCTTACCTGGAGCCACGCTACCGTCGTTGCTACGGTGCTTGAGTATTTAGAGAAGCGTCGCGCCCTTTCAAATGGCACAATCAAACTGCATCTGAGGAGCCGTTATGGCGAGGATGAGTTGTTGCCTCACAGTTGGGAGGAACCCGAGCAGGCTGCTCACCGAGCCCAGTTGCTTCAGTAGTTGCCCTGATAATTGAGTCTGTGATAGTTTGTCAGTCGTCCGTGCTCAATGGCTGGTGTTTGGGAAAAGCCAGATTACAGGGGAGGTGTCACAACTGAAGCAGACAGCGGATAGCGATTCAAAATACTCTCACTGGTTTGTGCTTGTCGTTGCCATCTTTGTAACTTGCCTGATCACGTCGAACATCATTGCCGTCAAGCTGGTCAATATAGTCGGGCTGGTAGTGCCGGCAGGGATCATAATCTTTCCCGTGAGCTACATCTTCGGCGATGTACTGACCGAAGTCTACGGCTATCGGCGAGCGCGGCAGGTAATCTGGCTGGGGTTCCTGTGCAATCTCATCGCTGTGCTGGCTATCAAGATAGGTGAAGTTCTGCCGCCGGCCTCGTTCTGGAGCGGCCAATCAGCTTATGAGCGTATTCTCTCGCCTGCGCCTCGATTGCTCATCGCTTCGTTTCTGGCTTATCTGGTGGGCGAGTTCGTCAATGCCTTCGTGCTGGCCAAGATGAAGATAGCTACCAGAGGGCGCTGGCTGTGGGCGCGGACTATCGGATCGACGCTGGTTGGTCAGGGAGTGGATTCGATGGTATTCACTACGCTGGCGTTTTTAGGGACGATACCGGTTGGGGGCCTGGCTTCAGCTATTGCGACTCAGTGGCTGGCGAAGACTGCCTATGAAGCTGCGGCAACGCCTCTAACTTATGTAGTTGTGAACTTCCTCAAGCGGAAAGAGGGATTGGACGTTTATGACTATGACACTCGATTCAATCCGCTGTTGTTGAAGGACTATAGAGCTTAAGAAAAAAATTGCAGTAGGTTCAGGCGCCAAGCGCCCTCAAAACAATTCTAAAAACAACTTGTTTTGAGGGCGCTTGGCACCCGAACTGAAAAGTATTTTTCCCGAAGAGCTATAGAAGGAGCTATCGTTGAGCAGAGAGTATGATTGTGGCGAATGCGGGCTATGCTGCATTAATTATGGAGGCGAGATGCACGTTTACGAAGAAGACCTGTTGCGCTGGCGGCAAGAGAAAGAGACTAAGATTCTCGCGCGCTTGCGTGTATTGAATAATGAGGCTGCGACCTGGCAATCTGTCGATGGAGAAAAGGAGGAGGGGCCCTGTCATTGGTTGACCAATGAAGGAGGTTATCGGTGCTCAATCTACCAGACGAGGCCGCTCGTGTGCAGACACTTCGCCAATGGTGGGTCGGCTTGTAGAGAGTTGAGAGCTAAGTATGGGTTACCTGTTGAAGAAGTCTGGCGAACTCGCATTAACTAGGAATTCACCACACTTACGGCAACGATACTATCTTCATTTTCAACTCTGTCTGTTTGCCGCTGGCTCGATTCCCGAAATAGTCCTCTGCCAGAATCCGCAGTGTGTAATTTCCCGGAGCAAGCTCTGATGTAGACCAGGCGCCATCTTCAGCCCGACCGTCACGAACTATGTTGGTCACGATATAGCGGAAGCGGGTGAATCCGCTGTAGACGCTGATTCCGCTCCCTTCAGCATAAGCGATCTCTACCGCCCGGCGCTGATTCACCGGCAAGCGATTGAACTCGATATTATATCGCGGCTGCTCAAATCCTCGCGCCGGCGCGCCATCTTCATCGAAAACCTGGTAGCCTATGCGATAGAGGCCGAGCCTCCTGCGCCTGTTGCTGCCATCAGTTTGATCATAGGCGCTGACGATAATATCCACATCGCCGCCGATGACAAGGCGGCCATTCTCTTTCTTGGTAAATGGGGCCCCTTGCTGATTGACGATCTCGATCCCGTTCTTCTCGATCACCGGGGGAACCCTGTCGCTGAATCCTACCGGCCGCAGCGCAAGGGGATTCAGTTCAGCGCCCCAGGGAGCGAAATTCAGGTGCACATGATAGTAGCGATTGACCGAGCCTATCTGATCGCCAACGCGCAGGCGAGTCCCACGTTTGACCCGCACAGCCGTGACTGCGCCCGTCTCATCCCGCGCAAGGCTGAATTTGCTTGAATCGATCTCGCTATCATCCCGATTTCTTCCCACACGCAGATGCACGTAGGTCATCACTCCGACGCGGATGCCTTCGTTCAATCCGCCAGCTCCCCAAATCGAAATCGGGCTGCTCACCTTCTCATCATAAACCGACAGCACAGGGGCCCCTTCCGGAGCTTGAATGTCGATGCCGCGGTGCAGATGATCTCTATCCTGCCCGTTGCCGCCGCGAGCTTCGCCAATAGTGGCGGTGATTTCATGCCATCTATTCTGCGGTGGGACCGGCCAGGGGAGCTGTTGAGGAAGACTTAGAGATGATAGATTGGGCATTACGACTGCGGACTCGGCAGCCATTACAGCGCCGGAGCCGTTTCCGGCGGGCGCGATCTTGCGCACCAGGTAGTTAGCCGCGTCGGCCACGAGAAGGTTCCCATCTCGATCAACTGCAATGCCGGCGGGCCGACTGAAGCGCGCCGCTACGAGCCTACCATCGGCAGATCCGGTTCCCGCGCCTGCTATAGTGTTGACGACGCCTTGCGGAGTGATCTGGCGCACGCGGCCTGAATCCGAATCGGTCACATAGAGGAACCCATCGTGAGTAACGGCAATGCCCAGAGGAGAGCTGAACTCGGCTTCGGCAGCTTTGCCGTCATTTGTTCCGCGCAGCCCTGAGCCCGCTACAGTGCTCACCTGCCCGTCCGGGCCGATGCGGCGAATGCGGTGATTGCCCGAATCGGCCACATAGAGATTGCCCTGGCCGTCAACGGCAATTCCACAAGGAGTATTGAACAGGGCCAGTGAAGCGGCTCCATCATTAAATCCGGCGCTGATGCCGCCCGCGACGGTGCTCACCATCCCCTGCCGATCAATCTTTCGTATCCGGTCGTTGTATGTATCAGCAACATAGACTACGCCGTTATCATCAACGGCTACTCCCAGAGGCCCATTGAAGCGAGCAGAGGCAGCAGCTCCATCCCGATAACCTGCTACGCGGTCGCCGGCCAGCGTGCTGACCAGGCCGCCGGGCGAGATTTTGCGTATGCAGTTATTTGAAGTATCGGCAACGTAAAGATTGCCTGCTCTGTCAATGGCTATACCTGAAGGGGTATTGAACAAGCTGGCTCTGCCCTGACCATCGGCAAAGCCTTCGCTGCCGCCTGCCAGCGTGATGACCTGCCCATCAGGCGCAATGCGGCGAATGGAGTTGCTCTCACCGCCATCCGCCAGGTAGATGTTATTCAGCTTATCGACAGCGATGCCGAACGGATCGCTCAGGCGCGCCGAAGATAAATCGCCATCGGCATTTCCTGGGGCCCCACTTCCGGCCAGCACGGTAACCGCTCCTGTCCAGGCAATCTGCGTGGGCTTCGGTCTCTCGAAGAAGAGATAGTGATAAGCTATTAGCGATAAGATGCTGAGAGCGAGTAGAGCAAATGATGTGATAAGAAGTTTCCCGCGTCTTGCCATGATCGGTTGTGGCGCAGCCGATGGCTTTCCCTTGCAGACCGGAGCCTGCGCTAGGTAGAACTATTTGAAATGCTTCGCCAGCAATCTGCGCGCTTCCTGCCGGTTCTCGGTGAATTCAAACTCATAATTCTTATCGGGAGCCATTGTCAAAATCTCTTCGAGCAATCGCTTCGCTTCCTGCTTTCTTCCCGCGCTCAAATAGCTCTCGGCGAGAAACAGTTTGACCAGAGAACTACTCGGCGCAAGCTTCAACGCTTTTTCCAGGTATTCAATTCCGCGCTTGAGGTTGCCGCCGAACAATCTCGGCAGCTCTGAATCCAGCTTCCCCAGCACAGCATAGGCGCTGCCGTTCTCAAAAGCAGGGTCTATACGAATAGCCGCTTCCAGCTCTTGCCGCGCCGGTTTGATCATAGATAAGCTTTTGAAAATTCCTTTCTCCTGGCCATACAGGATGTGATTGGCCGCAAGCCAGAAGTGACCTTCGGGCCTGTCCGGCTGCGAGATAGTGGCTTGTTTTCCCGCCTCAATCCCTTTTTGAAAAGCGTCTTCTTTTTCCCTCTTGTTGGTCGCGTGCTTGCCGAGGAAGTGATAGTACTTGGCCAATCGCCATTGAACTTCATAATTTTTCGTATCGGCCTTGACTGCTTCAACGAGCAGCGAGATAGCTTGGCGGACGCGCGACAGATCGGGCCGTTGTGAATAGAGTTCCTCTGCTTGAGCTATGCGAGCATCTTGAGCCAATGCCGGGCACGTGAAGCACAGAAAGCAGATGATCGCAAAGCCACTCCTGGCGCATGCCGATAGAAATCTCATAGGTCATTCTTAATGAGTGAGTATAATCCGGCATATTTCGCCAGCCTGTCAAGCTATATCTCTTTGTAGAACCAGCAAAGCTTCTCGCGTTGAGCGAGCCGCGACCCGCTTCGTGGGAACCCCGCCGGTCTACCTGGCTACTGCCAGGATGCCTGACATACAACAGGAGGGGGGCCGTAACTGCTCATCTGCGCAGCCCTTCAAGCGCCGAGCGCAGAGCGCGTTTACGAGCGTGCTGGGCAATCAAGCCTTCTAGATATTTGCTCCACTCGTCTGCCCGACCTGATGCCAGATAAGATCGGCGCGCCTTCTCTAGCCAGTGCACCGCACGATGATAGTATTTGGATTTGCCCTCATCCATAATCGATTCAGCGTGTCTGCGGCACTGCTGGATTACCCAATCAGGATGAGTTTGCCATACGGCATCGATGACTCGCTCCACCGCGATGTAGGAAGTGTAGGAACGATCAGCTTCTTTGATGGCCTCATCAATCATTCCTTCGTGCAGATAGATATCTACTTTGCCGGAGCCATGATGGCGGCTGGCAGCGATGAGTTCAAGCAGCTCAGGCTTGATCGCAGGCCACTCCTCTTCGGCAATTGCTTGCACTGCTAGATAGTCTTCCAGCGAAGTATTATCAGCGAAAGCAGCGCGAGCAGCCTCCAGAGCCAAATCTGTCCGCCCCATCTCCACAGCAAAATCTCGCAGCCAGCGCGCCAGATTATTCTTCACCCCTCCAAGCATTAACCCATACTCGGCAATTCTCAGCGCGTCTATTGGCAGATTGTGCTCGCGCAAAAATTTAGCCAGCGCCAGCGCTTGATCGGATACGACCAAATGTTCCAGAGCATATTCCATTGCTTCCCGGCTGCGACCCAGTTTGACCAGCATGGTTGCATACTTGACGGTTTGGTGTTCGGCCCTGGCCAGATTGAGGTATTCATTTACCTTGCCCTGGCGCTCCAGCACATCGAGCCGCAACTCTGTCAGACCACAGGCGTACCAGGGGGGGACCTCTTCCTCCCAGATCCTTTCTCCTATGTGCCCTTGCATCACCCGTTGCAAGGGCGGGTAGTCCCAGCCCTGTTCGGCAGCCGTGACAGCCACACAGAATTCTCTATCCGGGCCGTAGTCTTTAAGCTCTTCCTGCCAGGCCCACAGTCTCTCCACCCACTCCTTGCGCTCTTCAGGCGAAAGATCCGCGCTAAGAATGGCCTCAGCAAAGAGCTTGCCGAGCTCTTCAAAAAAATCACTTAAATCCCCATCAGAATCATCGAACTCGGTCCAGTAGTCTATATAAGTTGAGGTAATTGCCTCCAGAATGAGCAATGCATTGCGACCATCGCCGGCCTCGATGAACGGCCTGGCTTGATCAGCCAGTTTTCGCATCTCATCAACTACACTGTTGCCGGCCCAATAGTCTCTTGATGAGTCCGTCATGACGCTTTGCGCCTGCCGCCGAAATGAAGATGGATCTATCAGCGCATGGCGCTGGCGAGGCCCGGCGGCAGCGTCCGGTGATGGAACCGCTGCCCTGGCGGCGAGCTGCATCTCAATCCAATCGATCAGGCGCGGATGCTCTGAGAGGAGCCTGGTCAGCAGCTCCAACAACTCATCCTGGCGCAACCCGGCCAGCAGCTCGCTCGCTTGCCGGCGCTCGATCACCCGGTCAGGCTCACGGATGTAAGTGAGCAGAACGGCCACAATGTGCTTGCAGTAGCCCCCAAATTCGTAGGGGCACGTGCAACTGGCCCAGGCGACGCCTCCGGCATCCAGCTCGACGGCCACATTGTAGGGTTCATACTGGCTGCCTTCGACCTGCGCTTGAAGGGAGTTGCCTCGTCGCACCAGATCAGAGACGGCGCCGCTGTTATAGTATTCTTCGCCCCGGCTGAATGATCGATCCGAGGCCAATCGGCGGATTGTTGCTTCGGTTAATTTTGGGGCTGACATTGTTTATCTCCTCAGAGAACAGAAGGCAGTAGGCAGGCGCTCCTTCTTCCAACTGCGCTGTTCTCATTATTTCTCTCACGTCGTCGAAGACGACATGAATGACTCCTCCGGGAGCGCTAGTTTCCTTGCCTGCTTGGGTTGCACTACCTAGCAAGTAAGCGGGCAAGGAAACCACTGCCCCCAGGCTTTTCATCATTTCTCTCACGTCGCACGAGCCGTCTGAAAGACTCCTCAGAGAACAGAAGGCAGTAGGCAGTAGGCAGTAGACAGGCAGGCCCCCGCCCAACTGCGCTGTTCTCATTATTTCTCTCGCGTCGGCGCTGACGACATGAATGACTCCTCTCCTGGGAGCGCCTCTCATCCTTGCCTGCCAGACAGCGCTATATCGTAAATAAGCAGGCAAAGATGCCTGCGCTCCCAGGCTTTTCATTATTTCTCTCGCGTCGTCGCCGACCGTCTGAAAGACTCCTCTCCTGGGAGCGCCTCTCATCCTTGCCTGCCAGACAGCGCTATATCGTAAATAAGCAGGCAAAGATGCCTGCGCTCCCAGGCTTTTCATTATTTCTCTTGCGTCGGCGCTGACGACATGAATGACTCCTCAAGAAAATGTACAGCGAGGCGGTCAGGTTGCTGATAGGTCGCGCACTATCAACAACCTGACCGCCTTGCTGTACATCGCGGTGCGCTTTCATTGTTTCTGAGCATCGTCAAGAATAACATGACAATCTCCTCAAATGAGCAGTATATTTGATTTCTATCATGCAGCCAGTCATAAGCGCAACCAGCAGATTGATCGAACCAGCCGGATCACTCGCGCCCCACATTGCGCGATCAAGGTCAATTGTATATGATTCACGAAGAAAAATGAGCCGCCGAAATCACTCACATCCTGATAAAGAAAACTGTTGAACAATAGCTGATTGTTGAAATCCCCTCGCCTTCAGCTGCTGCTTACGATCTGGGAGAAAAATTCACCGCCTATCAATCCATCGAAAGCTTTCAAGAATATGTCGTGATTTCAGCAACTCGCCCGCTGGTCATCCATCACATCCGGCAGGCAAACGGCCTCCGGCTGCGGCGCGACATCGAAGGGATCGAAAAAGAGGTATTGCTCCAATCCGTCAATGTGACACTGAGCCTGCGAGAAATCTACGAGCAGGTCGATTTCCTGGCCGCAAGCTGAATCTCATTCACTCCGTCGCGGGAAGAGTTTGACATTGCCCCTAACCGCAACTACCATTGTTGCAATCACTGTTTCAATTCTGCTGGTCAAAATCTGATCGTGTGATAACTAGGAGGAAATTCATGAAGAAACTAGCGGTTCTTTCTCTAACTCTCGGCCTGGCGATTGCGGGGGCCACCTGGGTGGGCGCACACCCACATATCAACAAAAGCGTCACGGCCAAGCTGCCGTCGGGCGCCGACGCTACCGTCACTTACGTCACCGTGCCTTCCAATGAGGACTATGCCACCAGAGCGGCTGCGGGCGCGTTTCTGAATGCGCGCGGACCGAGGCTCAAACTCTCTGCTGAAGTGAAGGCGGGAAATGTCACGATCCCGGCGGGCGAATATACCATCGGCGCAATCAAAAATGGCGACAAAGATTTCACGATGGCTCTGTATCCCGGCGCTGTGCAGCGCGGTGTGGCGCCCGACATGTCCAAGATGGTTAAGCTTGAGTCTCAGCTCAACACCACGCACGGGAAGGCAGAGCACCTGACGATAGACATCTCGCCGGGCAGCGGAAAATTCGAGGGCAAGGTGGTGCTGATCATGCACTTCGGTACGCTCTTCTTGGAGGGCGCGCTGTCCTAGAGCCACCGACTCACATGACGGACCTGGCGCGGTAGATGTAGGCGAGGATCTCGGCGACTGCTTTGTAGAGTGACACCGGGATCTCCTGCCCGATTTCAACGCTCTTGTAAAGCGATTGCGCCAGCGGCGGGTTCTCTACTATCGGGACATCGTGTTTGCGAGCTATCTCTTTGATTCGCTGCGCCAGGAAGTCTTTGCCCTTAGCTACAACTCTGGGGGCAGCCATCTCGTCTTTGTTGTACTTGAGGGCAACGGCATAGTGGGTGGGGTTAGTCACTACCACATCTGCTGTAGGCACATCGGCCACAGCGCGGCGGCGCGCCATCTCGCGCTGCATCCTGCGAATGCGCCCTTTAATTATCGGGTTCCCTTCCGTCTCTTTAAGTTCATCCTTAACCTCTTGCTTGGTCATCTTGAGGCTCTCTTCAAACAGATAGTATTGAAAAGCGTAATCGGCGATTGCCAGCACAAGTAAGAAGATTCCCGAACGGATGCCGATGCGATAGACCACTTCCGCCAGCTTGCCCGCCACCTGCCTTACATCTGAAGTCATCATCTGAGAGATTGCTGGCAGCTCATCCTGAATAACTCCGTAGCTCAGATAGGTCAGCACAATCAGGCGGAGTAAATCTTTGAATAATTCAGAGAGACTGTTCTTGGAGAATATCTTCTTTACATTTTTTATCGGGCTGAGGTTCTCAAATTTAGGCGAGAGCGACTCGGCAGAGATCAGCAGTCCCCCTTGCGCCAGATTCGAGACAACAGAAGCAATAACGGCGATGAACATTATCGGCCCTGCCGCGCGCAATATTGAGTAGATAGCCGTCTGGAACAGCGATTGGATCTCGAAGACGGAGAGATTCGGTCTGAAGCTCCAGCGCAGCAGGTTGTGACAGATCAGTTGCAGCTCCTGCATAAATGTAGAAGCAAAGAAGGAGAAGAAGAGCAGGACGGCCATCAATGTGAACGCCGGAGGCAGCTCGCGGCTGCGCGCTATCTGGCCTTTCTTCCTCGCCTCGCGTCGCCGCCTGGGAGTAGCTCGTTCTGTGCGATTCTCTGCCATATTAATCGGTGGTCAATGACCATTCACAATGATTGAAGCAGCTCTATGATCTGTTGCTGGAGGTTGAGCAGCAGCTTCTCAATGGCATTGGGGAAGAAATAGAGAGAAGCGCTGAGGGCCCATACTCCAACCAGGCTCTTCAAGGGAAAGCTCATCACCAGAACCTGCATCTGCGGAGCAGCGCGGCTGATTATTCCCATAACCAGATCTACTATAATCAACACGGCCACAACCGGAGCGGCCAGTTGAAGGCCCCAGATGAAGAGGCGCCCTGAGAGCTTGATCAGTAACTCAACGACAGACCCGGACACGCTGGCCTGCCCTATCGGAATAACGTGATAGCTGGCAATCACCGATTGGAAGAACCAGTGATGCCCGTTGATAGAAAGAAAGAAGAGCATTGCCAGCAACCCGAAGAAGATCGTCATCACCGACGAATTAACCCGCGATTGAGGATCGATTATGCTTGCTACCGAGAACCCTATCTGAAATCCCATCAGGTGCCCCGCCATCTCGAATCCGGCAAAGACTATCCTTCCCACAAAACCAATCGCTGCCCCCACTATCAACTCTCTGGCGATGGCGAGCACGAACCCGGCTGTCTCCAGCGGCGGAAGCGCTAATCTATCCTCTATTGAAGAGAACACGGCAATGCTCGTCATCATTATCAACAGGATCTTCAACTGGCGGGGAATTGCTGAATTGGACCAGAAGGGGCCGAATAGAAACAGCCCGCTCAAGCGCACAGCCACAAACAGGCATTTGAGGATCTCATCAATTGGAATATTAAGAGTGAACACCTTATCAATGTCAGCCCAGGTAATTGGTGAAGTCGCTGAGCAAGCCCAGCGTGAAGCTCTTAATCAGATCCAGCATCCACGCCAGCGTAACCAGAAAGACAATGAAGATGGCCAGGACGCGCGGCGCAAATGCCAGGGTGCTATCCTGTATTGAAGTGACCGTTTGAATCAAGCTGACAATCACCCCCACTACAATTGCAACCAGAAGCATAGGGGCGCTCAAGAAGAGTATCGCTTCCAGCGTCTTTCGCGCTAGCTCAAGCACAAGAGTATCACTCATAGCTAAAAATAACTCCTCACCATCGAGCCGACAATTAAGTTCCAGCCATCTACTATGATGAATAGCAGTATCTTGAACGGCGCCGAGATCATAACCGGCGGCAACTGGATCATCCCCATCGACAGCAGAACCGCAGAGACAACCATATCTATGACCAGGAATGGCAGGAAGAGCACAAATCCGATTTGAAACGCCGTCTTCAGCTCCGAGATCATAAATGCAGGCACAACCACGCGGAAGGGGACCTCATCAACCGTCTTCGGCTGAGGCAACCTGGCCATACGGATGAACAGAGCCAGGTCCTTCTCGCGCGTGTAGCGGAGCATGAACTGGCGCATTGGGACGCTGGCGCGGTTGAATGCTTCACGGTAATCTATCTTCCCTTCAATTGCTGGCCCCAGAGCGTCCGAGTAAACCTTCTCCCCCACAGGGGCCATAACGAACATGGTGAGAAAGAGGGTCAGGCCCAGCAGTATTTGATTACTGGGCATCTCCTGAGTGCCCAGCGCTTGGCGCAGAAAATGGAAGATCACGATCATGCGAGTGAAGCAGGTGACCGAGATCAACATGGCAGGGATGAATGTCAGCAGGGTGAGCAGCAGGAATATCTGCACCGGCGCAGAGGTCTTGTTCTGCTCGCTGCCAGCGCCGTTTAGCCTAAGCTCGATGCTCGGCGCTTGTGGTGCTGCTTCGGCGCGCACATCTGTGCCGCTCATAAACAGCAGCGATAACAACACGGCGATAGAGAATATGGCTTTTGTTATTGTAGTCGTCATTTCGCTTTGAGCGATTTGCGAATATCGCTCAGTCTGGCCAGGGTGCCCGTCATATTACTCTCTTTGAGCCTCTTCGGCTCGTCCTTCAAGAGAGTTGAAAATTGGCGCTCCATCTGACTGGCGAAGGCGGTTCCAGCTTCGGCCAACGCTTTACTCTCAAGATTATCTTTTATCTGTTCGACTGCGCCTGAGTTGATCCTGGTCAACAGCTTGATCTCATGCACAGTGCTGCCGAGCAGCAACACCTCGCCTCCAACTCTGAGCAGCGTCAAATTGCGCTTATCGCCGAGCGGAAGAGTCGAGATGATAGACATTATCTCTCCACTGGCGGAGCGGAAGCGCAGGGGCCCATAGCGCCTGAGCGCAAATAGGCACAACAGCATTAAGCTCATGACAAGCAGGAACCCTCCTATCATTCGCAGCGAGGTTCCCAGCATGTTCGATTGCGATCGTTCCCCTTCCTTGCTATCGAGTAGCTGTAGTCTCTCTTGATCTCCGGTCTTTGCTTCTACCGTCCTGGCAAGCTCGCGGCCGATGTCCAGCCGCCCAGTCTCTGCGCCGGATTCAGCCGGGCTGTTATTGCCGGTGTGAGCCTGAGAGGGCCCCTTGTTATTGCCGGCAGCGGTCGGCGATGGAGATTTACCGGCAGGATTAGCAGGAGCGGCGGAACGAGCCTCTGCCCCCGGCTTGCCGGCCTCTGTCTTCTGCGCTTTGCTCTTCTGTTTCTCCGGGTTGGGCTGCGGCGCAGCCGGGTTCTGGCGGGAAGATTGCGGCGAGAGTCGGGGATCGATCAGATCGGCCCCCTCGGGCTTTGGAGCGGGCTGCGCCTGAGCGCCCGGCTGCTGACCGGCAGCACCCCCCGGCGATGATGTCTGCTCCACCGATTGGGCCCAGGCAACACTGATAGAGGTCGCGCAAACGATGAGTAAGAGGGCAAATCTAAAGTAGCACTGTCTCATGCAAGTATCTCCGTCACTCTAATGGTTAATGAGTCTTCCACAGCAGCGATATCGCCCCTGCCCAATTGCTGGTCATTGGCGTAAATATCCACCTCCTGGCCTGCCATTTGATCCAGATCGATAATGGCCCCCTCTCTCAAGCTGAGCAGCTCCGAGACGCTCATCTGCGTTCTGCCAAGTTCAATAGACATCAGGACAGGGAGATCGAGGAAGCCGGCAAGCTCAGGCATTATCGCCTGAAGCTGCGCGGCAATCTGCGGATCGCCCTGAGACGGCGCTCTTCCTGAATTGGTCTTCTGTTTCATAGCTGAATGATAAACTCGGAGAAATAGACATCCACCACCTGGGGGTCGGTAAACAGCCTTGAGCAGGCCTCTTTGACCTCCTGGCGCAACTTCTCTTTGCCCTCGACGGTGAGCAGCTCCTCAGACGTTTTGGAAGTGAGTATCACTACCAGGGCATGTCGCACTTGAGAGATAAGCGCCCCTTTCTCCTTGGCTTCGGAATCTGTGAGTTTCTTTGTCAGCCCGATATCTACTCTGATTCTGAGATAATGGGATCCGGGAGGATCTTTGAGATTGACAAGGAACGGCTCGAGCGAAATCACTCCCTGGGGACTATGCGAAGCCTGTTTCTTCTCCTTCACTTCAGCCCCCTCCGAACTCTCAGCCGAGTTGCTGCCGCCGGCCGAGGCGCCGCGAGAGAGTATCTTGCCGGCGAAGAAACCGCCGCCGCCAAGCACTGCCAGAGCGACAATCAGCAGGATTATCTTGAGCCCCATTCCCTTTTTGCCTTTGCTCTTCTTCTCTACTTGAACATTCTCTTCTTCAGCCATAGTTGTGCCTCTAAAATTTTTCTCGCCAGCGGTTGAGCAACCCACGTGCCAGAACAGAAGAGGCCAGAAGGAGACAGGTACAGTCTCCAAAAGTCGGTGATGCCTCGGGGCGGCGGGCTCGTAGCAGCTTACTACCTATCTATAGGTTTTAAGAAAAATCCTTCTTCGGTTCGGGCGCCAAGCGCCCTCAAAACAATTTTATTTTTGAACTGTTTTGAGGGCGCTTGGCGCCCGAACCGGCTGCAATCTTTTTCTTAAAGTCTATAACTTGCGGCTATCTGACCAATGCTGCGGGGCGTCGGCTCGAAACGGTATTACATTCCCTTTTCCCTCGCTCTATCGACGGTTTCTTGACAGCGGCTGCAAGATTTCTGACGCTATAAAGTCACCCTTTTCCACTGCCGATGATGTGACTGATACACAGTTCCTCTAGAGTCGATAGGTCAGTCAAGAGCGGAGAAGCAGATGAGCACAGTTAACCAGAGATTCGCGCAGATTTTAGAGAACCATCAGGATCTGCCGAGTATCCCCCTAGTTGCCACGCGCGCGCTACAGATGATTGACGATCCTACCTGCAATATCAATCAACTGGGAGCAGTAATATCAGGCGACCCTTCGCTGACGGCCAAGTTGCTGCGCATGGTCAATTCGGCCTACTTCGGTTTCTCACGAGAGGTCACCAGGATCTCTGAAGCTATCGTTATGCTTGGCTTCTCCGGCACGCACAGTATGATACTGGGCGTTGTCTCGCGCCCGCTATTTAAGGGGATTGCCGCTGAGAAATTGTGGATACACTCGCTCAGGTGCGCGACCGCAAGCAGCATCATCGCTCGCGATACCGGCATCTGCCACCCGGATGATAGCTTCTCTGCCGGTTTGCTGCATGATCTGGGCAAGATCATACTGGCCCGTCATTGTGAAAAAGATTTCTTGCGGATCGAAGAGGAGCAGTTTGCCGATGATAGCCAGCGGCTGACGCGAGAGATGGAGGTCTTCGGCGCTACTCACCCGATTCTTGGAGAAGAGCTGGCAACGCGATGGAAGCTGCCAACGGTGATGATCAAGAGCATACGTTATCATCATTCCCCCGAACAGGCCCCCGAGGAAGCCATGGTAAAAGTTGTCTTCGCCGCCAATTTTCTGGCTGAGACCGATGGCTTATCCTCAGAAGAGATTCAAGCTGCGTTTGAGAAGAACATATCAGTGAATTTTCCTGTAACGTTAAACCTCGACTCTGTGATTGAGAGGATGAAGATCAAGACGGAAGAATTGATCAAGACCTTCTCTCTGTTTTAGGCGGTTGATATGGCCGAGCAACCTTCTCAACCTGAGCCCAAACAGGCTTTCAATCAATTCACGCAAGCCTATCAGGCGCTTATCTCAAGCGTTGTCCGCCTGACCAAACCTCTCGTCTCCTCCGGCGACAGCCAGCCTCTGCCAGCTCTACTGCTTGCCATTCTACAACAGGTGATCGACTACGAGGCTGGCTGCGTCTGGCTGCTTGAAAACGACCGATTCCGCGAGATAGATTGCATCAACGATGCTTCATATTTCCGAGAAGCATTTCAATCGCACCTCAATGATGGAGTGGTGAGCTGGGTCTGTGAAGAGAAGCGAATAACCGTCTTGCCCGACATCAAGGGGTGCTTCATTCTGGTCCCGGTATTTACCGAGCGACAGCTCATCAGCATAGTCGATATTGCGCTCTCCTGCCAGGCGACTGCCGTCTCGACCAACACGCTGGAGATAATGGAGATACTGGCGGCGCACACGGCAAACACTTATGAAAGAAGGCGGCTCAATGAATGGGCAAGCAAGATAGATCAGTTCCTGGCAATGCTCAAAGAGATTGCCAGCGAGACCGAGCTTGAGCGTCTGCTCCATCTGGCAGCCAGTGATATTGAGAGGCTCCTGGGGGTCGATAGCTGTTCCATCATGATGCTCGATCAAGAGAAGCAGGAACTCTACATCGCCGCAGCTATCGGGCTGCCTGAAGAGGTGATTGAAAAGACGCGAATCCCGATTGGCGAAGGCATCTCAGGCTATGTCGCCAGGACGGGCCAGCCGCTATTCATAGAAGATTCCAGCAAAGATAAGCGATTCGATTACACATTTCGTGATAGCTATCAAAGCCGCTCTATACTGTCGATACCGCTGATGCGAGGCGACACGGTTGTTGGCGTGCTGAATGCGACTCATCGAAACAGCCGGGAGCAGCTCAAACCGCTCGACCGAGCATTGCTTGAATTGTTTGCCGGCCAGGTTGCCATCGCCATAGGCCAGGCCAAGCTCCTGCGCCGGCTCCTGCTGGACAAGAAAGAATGGGAATCGACATTCGATTCGATGACCGACGCCATTACCATTTATGATTCGACGGCGCGGCTGGTGCGCGCCAATCGAGCTGCTGCGCGAATACTGGGAATGTCTCAGGAAGAGCTGATGGGCAAGAAGCTATCGCGGCTGTTCGCTGCGCAGGAAAGCATCTCTTCAAATGGCTCGTATCCTGAATATGCCTTTAGAAAAGCATCGGAAGTTGAGAAGTGGCTGCGCGAGGTCTTCGAGCATGGCCGCAGCGTGCTGGTAGATGCCGAGCTTCCCGGCAAGGGCACAATGTTGCGCATGGCTATCGACCCTATCCTGGATGAGCGCGGCTATGTCCTGGGCGGCATCTGTGTTGCCCGCGATGTCACATCGGAGAAGAAGATCCAGGAAGCGTTGATGCAATCGGACAAACTGCGCGCGCTGGGCGAGATGGCGAGCGGCGTGGCGCATAATTTCAATAATGTGCTCTCGGTCATTCTGGGCCGCGCTCAGATGCTCAAGATGCGCGTGGGCGATGCCGGCCTGGCGCGCGAGCTTGAGATAATCGTCCAGGCAGCAACCGATGCCAGTCGCACAATCAAGCGGATACAGGAATTCGCCCGTTTGCGCGTCGATCCTGAGCTGGCCCCCGTCAAGATCAATCAGATCATCAGCGAGACCATTGCCATCACCCGCCCGCGCTGGAAAGACGAAGTTGAGCGCAGCGGTCGCCATATCGACTTGCGCGCTGAGCTGAAGAATGAATTTGTCGTCCTGGGGGACCCTGCCGAGCTGCGCGAGGTCCTGATCAATTTAATCTTCAATGCCGTCGATGCTATGCCCAATGGAGGCAGGCTTACCATCTCCACCGATCTGGAGCCAGGCGACAATCAGGTGCTGATTAAAGTAACGGATACCGGCACAGGGATGAGCGAAGAGGTGCGCCAGAATATCTTCCACCCATTCTTCACCACTAAGGGGACACAGGGCACGGGCCTGGGATTGAGCGTCTCTTACGGCATTGTCGCTCGTCACCAGGGTTCAATAGCAGTAGAAAGCGCCGTCGGCGCAGGAACCACCATGCTGATCCGATTGCCTCTGCACCAAGCAGAAGCGAAAGAGAAGATACAGGAGATAAAGACGAAACCCAATACCGGTCGCATATTGATTATTGACGATGAGCCGGCAGTGCGCCATCTGCTCTCGGATATACTGCTGCTCGGCGGCCATTCGGTTGTATCAGTATCGGACGGTCAATCGGGCCTGGCAGCAGTTGAGCGTCAGCAATTCGATCTGGTTCTGACCGATCTGGGAATGCCGGGGATGACCGGCTGGGAAGTCGCTCGCGCAGTCAAACGGACAAAGCCGAATCTGATCGTTGCGCTGATTACCGGCTGGGGCGGAACCATCGAGCCGCCACTCAAAGGAGAGCATAACGTTGACCTGATAATCAACAAACCATTTCAGGTGGATCAGATCCTCGATCAAATCTCAAGGGCGCTGGCGCAGAGACAGTGACTTAATGCTATTCGCCTTTGGCAAACCAGACCTCGCCACACATCTCCAATTTCTCTTTGATGAACCGCTCCAGCTCGGGCAAATCATTGGGCTTGACAAAGTAGGCATCGCACCCGGCAGCCTCTGCCCTCTGACGATCCCGCTGGTATGCGGCAGCAGTATAAAAAACAATGACTAAATGAGGCCAGCGCGCGCGCAATCGGCGACACAGCTCGATCCCATCACCGTCAGGCAATCGCACATCGAGGATAACCAGATCAAACACTTCGGCGCCGATTAGCGACGTGGCCTCCGCTACGCTGGCGGCGCAGCGAATTTCACATTCCGAATCCTCCAGCACCGTCCTTAGAAGGAAAAGTATATCCTCATGGTCTTCAACTATGAGAATGCGATTAATCAAACGTCACCTCTTGTTTACCGCTCAGCGACTCCATAACCTATTCGAGATCTCAACCACAATTGCTCGATCACAATAGAGGCGCGATCCGAAAATTAGCCGAGAATCGCATTAGAATCATTCACTGAGATGGCCTATGTCAGACCTCAGAACAGACCTTGAAAATATACAATACCAGACCGGTAAAGCGCAATGCATCTTATCGCGCCGGCGAAAACATCTCTAAGGTTGGAAGCTAAATTCTATTATGCATAATGAGCGCGGGATATGAAGGAAGCATCGTTGAAAACAACCGCTGAATTGAACGTCAAGCAGGCGGCTATACCATCTACGATCCTGGTGGTAGAAGACAACGCGGATGCGCGTTCTATGCTCAACATCTTCTTGAGCAATAAGGGCTACAGAGTGCTGGAGGCAAGCAATGGGCTGGACGCTCTAGATATAGCTCTAAGTGAGAACCCCGATCTGATTATCACCGACATCCGAATGGATATAATGAATGGAGTTGAACTGATCGAGGCGATCCGCAGAAACCTGGGGGCCATTCGCAGTGTGCCTATAATTGCTATGAGCGCCTACCACAGCAGCCAATTCCTGGAATCGCTCAGGAAGGGCGCGAATGCCTTATTGCCAAAGCCTTTTCAGTTGGAGAAGCTGACCGAGATAGTAACTTCGCTACTGTCACAAAGAGAATCTTTCAAGAAACAGGCTACAGCCAACCACAGCAGTTAAATCAAACCTACAGAGATCGGTATAGAATCGACCACGGAGATCACGGGGAAGCGCATCGAATAGGTGCTTCTCAAGAGCAAAGATGAGCAAGTGAACCCTGCCTGGAATCCTGTCTTAGCGGAAAGCTGAGCCGATTTGATGTTATGATTCGATGTAGTGTACGGCAACAACTTCTTAACTCTTCAGAAAGGTCGTGCAAGTTGAGAGCGAACGCCCAAGCGATAGATAGTTCTTCAGACGAACGCGGCCAGGGGACCGCTCGCATACTGGTTGTAGACTGGCAGAACGCGAGAATGCAAAATCTAAGTCATAACTTGAGCATCGACGGCTGGACTGTGACTGCCGCCGCCGATGCCAGAGGGGCATTCCATCTCTGCAAATCCGCCGATTTCGAGATCCTCATCATGCCCCTATCCTGGCCCGGCAATCAGGATGGTCAGCAAAAAGCTACACTCGATTTGCAGAACGGGTTGATGATTCTGGAAAATTTCCGCGCGCTGCTGCCGAGGAGCAGGATCATTGTGTTTGAAGATCGCGCGGGAGGAGTCTCCATCTCCGATTATTGCTATCCCTTCCTGCACGGAGCCGATTATCTCCTCGATGGCAGTTCAACAACATTTATCAAGGAGCTATTCAAGATAATCGAGCGCCATCTGGGTGACGAGCCGCTGACCAAACGGCTGTTGAGCGAGGAGGGGCTGAAGATAATCGAACAGCTTGGCCTGGTCACGCGCAGCCCGCTGATGGCGGAGGTGCTGTTCAAAGCCGAAAAAGCGGCAGCTATAAGCGACACGCCAGTGTTGATCACAGGCGAGAGCGGCGTGGGCAAAGAGCTAATCGCCGAGGCAATCCACAAGCTGGATAAGAAGCGCCGCGCCTATCCTTTCATCGCAATAAACTGCGGAGCCATCTCCGGCTCGCTGGCCGAGAGCGAGATGTTCGGCCATAAGCGGGGGGCCTACACCGGAGCGGTAGGAGACCGCAGCGGATACTTCCGCGCTGCTCATCGCGGCACCATCTTCCTCGACGAGATAGGAGAGATGGAGATCGGGCTGCAGACAAAGCTGCTGCGAATAGTTCAGGAGAAGAGGGTTCTGCCCGTAGGAGAAGACGTAGAGCGGGAGATTGATGTTCGGATCATTGCCGCCACTAACGGCGATTTGAGTCGCCTGGTTAAAGAAGGAAAGTTTCGCCTGGATCTCTACCACCGGCTCAATGTCCTTCCTATCCATGTGCCCCCGCTGCGAGAGCGCAAAGAGGATATCGAGCCGCTGCTGCTGTTCTTCGCCGCCAGGCACAGAGGCTTTTACAAACCGGAGATCGAGGCAGTCGATCCTAAAGTGGTCGAAGCCCTTCAGTCCCTCGATTACAGCGGCAACATCCGCGAGCTGGAGAACCTCACCCGACGAATACTTTTCAATAAAGAATCAGGCAATCGCATAGAGATGCGCGATCTGCCTAAAGATGTGCTGGAGAGAGTGAGTCGCAGACGCAAGAGCACCGATGAAGATAATGCTATAAGACGACTTTTCAGGAAGATCGCCGACGAGGGCCTCTCGCTCCAGCAGGTGATGGAGCATTGCGAACGATTGCTCATACAGATGGCCCTTGAGCAGACCAAGAACAATCGCTCGCGCGCAGCTAGCCTGCTCAAGACGACCCCACGAAATATATTCTACAAAGTGAAGCGATACAACTTGCTCACGCTACTAATTTGCCTGACAATCGGGGCTTAAAATCTGCTTAAGAAGCAATGCTCCGACTCTGAAGGGGCCCCATGCGTTTAGCGCCTTTGCGCCGAAGGCGCAAGTCGTTCAACGCGATGCGCATCGGCGCGGGTGTCCAATCTCCGACGGCAGCGCGCCCGATGGTTGACATCAGGCGGATTGCACCAGGCAAATCCGCTGCCGACCATAGCGCAAATTGCGCCCGTTCTGGCGAAGGGCCTTGATCTCTTGAACAAGAGGAAAATTCATCCTTTTCGCAGTGAATGAAGTGATAGGTTCCCTTAAATTATTATCAGTTACTCGAAACCAAAAATTAAATGGGTTGCTGATGCGAGCTATAGATTTTAAGAAAAAGCTCTTCCCACTTAGAGTCCGTGTGGTCGCCCTTTCAGGACTTGAGAGATAGCTTATCCAGGGCTTGCGGCGGCCGGGCTATTCTCCCAACGAGAAGCTTCGCCTCTCTCTGCAAGGAAAGCTTTTTTCTTAATCTCTACAGTTGCTTTATCGGGAGAATCCAGCCGTGATAACTACAAAGACTAGAACCCTGCTCCCTCTCCTTGCTCTTTCTGCTATCTACCTGCTTCTGGCAGCAGCAATGCCGGTCAAGCTACTAGCGCAATGTCCTGCTCTGCCTGCGCCAGTATCATTTCCCGGCAATACTCAATTCAATACCGTCAAATCTCAGATGTGGTTCAATGACTCCATCTGGTGGGGCGCCTTCTCCGATAACTCCTCCGGTGTCTACTTCTATCACCGACAGGGCAACAGCTTCACCAAAGGCAGTCTTATCGACAACAACCCCTTGGGCAAACCCGATACCCTCTGGAACGGCTCTCACCTGTTCATCCTCATCTACAAATCCGGTTCCCTGGCTACTCTCTACAAGTATAGCTACTCGTCAGAGTCCAAGAGCTATTCCCTGCTCCCCGGCTTCCCCGTCGATCTGCTCCTGTCAGGCAATGCCAGCGCCATCTCCTTCGATCAGGACAGCACGGGGAAGCTGTGGGCTACTTACACCGGCTCAGCCGATGGCAATGTGAGAGTCATCTGGTCTACTTCTTCCGATCACCTCCTGTGGGACACGGCAGGGATAATCCTTGAGAGCGGGCTATCGACCGCCACGACCGAAGTTTCTGCCATAGTGCACTTCGGTGGGAACAAGATAGGGATAGCCTGGGACAACCAAGCCACAGGAGAAGATGGATTTCGCTTTCACCTGGATGGTGAGCCGGAGACCAGTTGGAGTGTTAAGGAGGTGATAGACTCAGGGCAAGGGATACCTGGAGTAGCCGATGATCATTTGAGTATGAAGGCGGCTTTGGATGGGCGGATATTCTTCATAGCCAAGGATGGGATAGGGAATGGGAATCTGCATCTGTATGTGAGAAGCGCAGCGGGGGTATGGAGTCAGAAGGTCAAAGTCAACATTGATCCTAACACACAGCCTACCCGACCGACTCTGTTGCTCGATACAGAGAACAATGAGCTTTATGTCATCTATCGTGATTCGACCACCGGGTTGGTCAACTTCTCCAGGGCGAGCATGAATAATCCTACATTTGGCGCCGCTTGCACCTTCATAAACGTAACAGCCAACAATGCGACTTCAACCAAACAGAGTCTGAATTCAATCACAGATTTGATAGCAGCAGCGAGCAGAGGAGGCCAGGTACTCTTTAATGTAATAGACCTGCTATCTGCCGGGGGGAATCAACCGCCGGTAGCTTCCTTCACCGCCAATCCGAGCAGTGGGACGGCTCCGCTGACGGTCAACTTCGCCGACACAAGCAGCGACAGCGATGGGACGATTGTCACGCGAAGCTGGAACTTCGGTGATGGGACTACATCAACAGAACAGAACCCATCCCACACTTTCACATCGCCAGGAAATTACATTGTCACACTGATAGTGACCGACAACAGTGGAGCCAGTAATAGCGCATCGCGGAACATTACTGTTAATGCCGCTGAAAATCCTGTGCCGGCGATCAACAACATTTCGCCTACCAACGCGACAGCAGGCGGAGGCGCATTTACTCTCACCGTCAACGGAACCAACTTCATCAACGGCTCAATAGTTCGCTTCAATGGCAGTAACCGCACAACTACTTATGTCAGCGCCACTCAACTGTCTGCACAGATATCGGCTTCCGATATACAGTCAGCGGGGGTATTTCCTGTTACTGTCTTCAATCCCGCTCCCGGCGGAGGAATCTCCAGTACAGTTAACTTCACAGTCACTGCCCCTAATCCGGCGCCGACAATTGACAATATCTCACCGACAACTGCAACGGCAGGCGGAGGCGCATTCACTCTCACCGTCAACGGAACCAACTTCATCAACGGCTCAATAGTTCGCTTCAATAGCAGTAACCGCACAACTACTTATGTCAGCGCCACTCAACTGTCTGCACAGATATCGGCTTCTGATATTCAATCGGCAGGCGCATTCCCGGTCACAGTCTTCAATCCTGCTCCCGGTGGGGGCCTCTCTAATGCAGTGAGCTTCACGGTAAATAGTCCTTCAGGCGATCCTCCGCTGGGGGTCTTCCACTGGCATTCAGGCACAACCGGCCCAAACACATTTGACGAAGCCAAGATTCAGATCCAGGTGAGCCAGTTGAATGCTACTCAAGTGCAGGTC